>Ga0256847_1000262_pt1 | contig 36289 bp, 22 predicted proteins | sample TeddybearmetaG_FD_189099 | JGI IMG/M metagenome (GOLD analysis project Ga0256847, IMG submission 189099) | Hydrothermal vent microbial communities from East Pacific Rise, Pacific Ocean - Teddybear | ecosystem: Environmental > Aquatic > Marine > Hydrothermal vents | place: Pacific Ocean: East...
TGATGCATTCCTGCTGCGTTTCCTCAAAGTGGTAATGACCATACCACTCATTGATCAGGTCGTGGTGATGTTCGTAGTCCTGATTGAACGCCGCAAAAAGGTGTACCATTTCATCCCGATTAAAACCGAGCAAGCCGTTAAATCGCGCATCCAAACTAATATTGGAACCGATATTAAAGCCACTGGTAACGTCATCCATCGTTAATGGTGATACACCCGTGATAAACAACCGGGACAAGTTACTGCCTGTGCGTCCGGCATTACCTTTCAGTGTACTGAAGAAATGTTTGAAAAATCCGCCTCCATGGGTCAACTCACGGTAAGCCTCACGACCATGGTAGGCGAGTACATGGTTGGTAAAATTATCGTATTCATCAATGAACAAATAGATTGGATGGGGAGTTTTCAGTTCACTTAACAAACGTTGTAAGCACGCTTCAATGCAAGGTTGTGCGCGCACATGTTGGATGACATCCTGCGTGATCAACGCTTGGTAGGTGTCTAAAAAAGCATCTAGCTGGGTACGACAATGTACCTCGAAGGATGCCTCAAGCCGATCCGGCGTGGCATCCACCATGGAAAAATCGAACCGAAGCACCATGTATTGGTTTTTCTCCGGTGTGGGATGCTGGGCAATCCAGGTGTCCCCGAACAGCGCATCGAATTCATCGGTGCGTGCGTGATTGTAATAACATTCCATCATGGATTGCAGCAGGCTTTTGCCAAAGCGGCGCGGGCGGATGAGGAAGAGAAAACGACCGGTATTTTCTAACAGGGGCAGGTAGTGTGTTTTGTCAACGTAGTATTCACCCCCTTGCCGAATTTTGATAAAATCGGCCACGCCATAGGATGTGCGTAGCTGTGTTGTCTGTTTCACAAGGCGAATCCAAAAATAGTGTTGCCCCCACTATATACTATGCGTCATCTTCAAAGCCAGGCCGCCTTCTGCAAGACAAGTTTGCGCAATAACTGCATCAGACTAATCATAACATTCATAACTTGATCGAAAAAAAGCCATGGTTTCCTTGCCTAAAGCGGAAATCATTCTGACAAATTTGACCTGTGCGCCATAAAATCGTCCAAACGTTTTTTTCTTACCATTTTGAAATTTAAGAGAAATTTTTCAGGTCGCAAGCTAAATTTTGTTGATCAACATTTTTGGGTGCGGGATATTTACTCGTAATCAAATGGGCATAATCAAACGGTAGGGCGGGGCCGCTACCCACGCAGTTTGGGTCAATTAAAAATTGACCATATTTTTGACATCTAAAATTCTTTCGTTAAATCGTTTTTTTGTTTCCGGGTGATGTATTGAATCAGGCGCGATGGTTAAAAAATTTATGATCTTATTTGCGCTTTTATAAAGGTGCTTTTTTTCATTATTGGCCATACTTCTTGATGGAAATATTTTTGCATCCTGAAGCCAGGATTGATACTCCAGACTTGAAACGGAAAGCGTGCTGGCTGTTTTATCAATCACAGATTGACTCTGTATGCTGGCATAATAATTCGTTAGGAATTTTTCAGTGATGTCTGGATTGTTTGTGACAAAACTTTTTTTTGCGACGATTAAGTCATAAATTTTTCTAGGAAAATCCGCACTGGTACTTGCAATATAAGCGCTGTCATCTAAAGCATTATCAATATTAGGGTTCCAGCCAACGACGGCTGAAATACTGTGATCTTCCTTAAATAATAAAGGCGATAGGCTGGGTTTTTGATTGATCAGAATAACATCATTTAAGCTCATACCGTGCTTATCAAGATAGTTGTGTAAAAACCAAAGTGAAATGGTGTTGTTTGCCAGTGCTATTTTTTTACCTTTTAAGTCACTGGGTTTTTTTATATTATTTCTAAGGATGATTTTATCACCCCCATTGCTGTAATCCGTAATCCCTAAAATTACCACCGGATGTTTGGTCGGATGAATGGAGATAAAGTCATACAGTGTCATAAAGGTCACATCAACATTGCCCGCTTTGAACCACTTCAGCGTGACTTCATAATTTTTCATACGATAATCAAAGTGATCTAATCGTCGCTCTTGATGCATGCCTTCCGTTATGTTCCACACCGGCCAGTCGGATGAGAACAGTTTTGGCTCTGGGTTGATGGTTGAGGCGTTCAAAAAAAGCAGTATTGTGCAGAGTATTGTTTTCATATTTTTTTAATCGGGTGATAGGTTCAGTGGTTTCTGAAAAGTGTAGCAGCTCTACCCGAAAGTGAACTTTCGTCAGTGTGCAACGCTTTTATTTGATCGTTAAGGTTGCGGGGCTGGGACTTGGCGAATTAATTGAGGCCAATTGTCTGCCCAGCAGCAGTGGTGCGTGTAATCGGGTTGTTCCAAAATATGTGGTTGTTGTGATGCAGGAAAACGTTGAGCAAAATCACGGATAAGGTGTGCTGGCATGATCCTGTCTTGTCCCCCGACAAAATGCCATTGATGGACACGGGTTAACGGGTCTATTGCATCGGCTGGGTTCAGAGAGCTGTATAAAGGGCTGATGCGGTGGTGTTGCGTCCAGGTCGCGTGATTGAGGTTGCCTGCAACGGTGATCAGGTTTTGCACATCGGTGCGGTGTGCGGCGAGTAAAGCGGCGACTGCCGCGCCACCAGAGTATCCGACCAGTGTGAGCCGTTGTGCGCCAGCGTTAAATTTGAGTTGATCGAGGACTTGGTGGGTGGCGCTGATCACATCTGGGGCAAAACGAGCGTGCGTCCAATACATTGGCTTGCAAGCCAATGTGGCTTTTGTTTGGTATTGACAAGGCCTGGCGACATAGGCGATTGGGCCTGACCAGGGGTCTTGTAAGGCTAAGCGTAAACCCACAGGGTTGAGTGGGGTGGGGTCGTTGGAAGGCTGTTGCCGGTTGACCCAAGCGAAGCCATCACCTTCAATATAAACCCTGAGGTCAGGGCCGGAGCGCGGGTTTTGGGGTTGATAGGTGGTGAGTGAGAAGGTGTCACTCGGGACTGTTTTAACGTGCCAGTGTTGCCGGGCGGCTAAAGTCTTGGCGAGTGCGTACCGTTCGGCTGGTGTGGCTAGGGTCGCGCAGGACAGGGGGGATAATAAGCCGAACAAGAACCACAGTGTACGGCGTTTTCGATGCATGCTTGGGTTTAAAATACCCAACGGGCTTTGAGTGAGGCTGTTTGGTTGACAAAATCCTCACGCACTTCCGTGTCGTAGTTAATGCTGAGTTTAGTGCCTGCTTCGGTTGTGTAGGAGACGCTAAGACCGGCACGGCCTATCCAAGGGTCAGGGTCAAGGCCAAAAGTGGCAAAGGCCGCATTCGGAGAGCCAGCAAAGGTTGAAGTTAGACTGGACACTTCCGCGCGGGTGTCGTAACCGACCCCGAGGTTGGCGCCAATCTCGGTGCTTTTGCCGATTTTATGGTTGAGTTTTGTATCCACACTAAAAACCAGTGCCTCACTGTCACGTTCTTTCACGTTCAAGTTTAATAAATTGGCACCTTCTTCTGTATAGTCGTCGTCTTCGTAGCGAGTATAGTCGACTCGGATTGAGGGCGTGATGCGGGTGTTCGCACTTAACTTGAGGGTGTGCATAATGCTGAAGCCAAGATGGCCGGTTAAACTGTCGTATTTGGATCTGGCGGTGCTGTTGATGAAGGCGATGTTACGTTGTCCTCGGTTTTCATTGTGTCCAATATCGATCTGGAAATTGATTTCGGTGGCGGGGGTTACGCTGTAGCTGCCATATCCGATGAGTTGATAAACGTCGACCTCTACGCGTTGGTTCTTGCTGTCGACGTCTGCTTTGGCATAAGCAAAGGCAGCACCAAGGCGCAGTGGATCATGCGAATTCATCATGCCATCAAAGCCAAAGGCGACGCCATAGGTGTCCGCATCAAAACCGTTGACACCATTACGGTCGTCTTGATCTGTCCAGGCACCAAAAGGTTTGAGCCATATATGCCGGTCTCCGAGGAAACCATCACCAGAAGATAAACCGGTATTCGAGTCTTGTCGGGCTTGAATGACGCGGTTGATGCCAGACAGCGCATTACTCGCCGCAACTTGAGCGCTGCCGGTGAGTAAGGGTAACACTTGGCTGACAGCCTCAGAGATTGCTTGGTCTTCAGTCAAGTTAGCCGCAGTAAATAAAGCGAGCAATTCAGGGGTGGCGTCAATAACCTTTGCGGCACCGAATGCCGGGGTGTTGGTTAAGGCTGAGGAGGATCCAAAGACGCTGATGGGGTCGGGTTCAGCGATCACCACAACCGGTATATCATTGACCACCACCACAACCGGTACATCATCGATCACCACAACAACCGGTTCACCAACGATAATCGGTTCCCCAAAGACAAAAAAATCGACCGGTAAGGTGACCGCTACCCCGTTGAGAAAAGTTGTGATCACAACAATGTACTTTGTATTGGCGGTCAGGGTTTCCGTGAGTTTCGGGCATAATGGAGCATTCCCACCACAGGTACCCATGACCACACCGCCTGCGCCAAGGCCATCGCTATCGTCGTTAAGGTTGACGGCATTCGTATCTGGGTCGGCAGCGTCATGGTTAACTTCATACAGAATGAGCACAGGGTCAAAGGCTGAGGAGGACATGCCAAACGTAAATGAGCCCGTTTCAGAGGGGGTGAAAGATTGAGAGGTGAAGTTGAAGGTAAAGCCTGTCCCCGCTAGGTTAGCGAGATTGCCGATGACTGGAGAGCCGATATTAAACGTACCGACTTCCACGCCATCAACCCCATTGTCGAGGGTGAATTCTGTCAGTGTGGGGGCGGCCAATAGCGTATTGGTCGCGCTGGCGCACAGTATTGTACAGGCAAGGGTCAGGGGTTTCAGATGAAACATGGGTTTATGCATAGCGCTTCTGTCTCAATTTTTGTTGTTACACAAAAGCTTAGTCAGGTGCCTAGCATATGACAAGATAACACGCAAAAAAATTTTGGCAGTGTATGGGCTTTGTCTGAGTGGGGTTTTATTTGCTCGCAATGGAATGGGCATAATCAAACGGTAGGGCGGGCGGTGTTTGCATAAACTGCTGACAACGCTGGATATACGTTTGATATAAAATACTCTGTGTGGCTTGCGCCAACAGGGCTTCGAAGCACTGCCCCGCAGTAGCAAAATCGCCAGCTCGATAGTGCTGTAATGCGGTATGATACGCGGCCAATTCTCGGGCTAAATCTGGGGCCGCGTGGCCCTGGCCGATGACCTCATAAATCGCAATCGGTTCGGCTTTGCCTTTGACCGTCACATAGTCAAGCTCACGTAAGATATACGTTCCTTTTAGGCCATTCAAGGTGTTCTCTGAAATGATGATACGAGTGCCATATAGCTTGTTTAAGCCTTCTAAACGGGAGGCGATGTTGACCATATCACCAATCACGGTATAGTCGGATCGCCCGGTTGAGCCCATTTCACCGACCACGGCTAAACCGCTGTTGATGCCAATGCCAATGTCTACCGAGATTTGAAATCTTTCTTGCAGTGTCTGGTTCACCTGTGCAAGCGTTTGTAATTGTTCCAAGGCGGTTAACACGGCTTGATCCGGGTGGTCGATGACATCTTTGGGGGCGTTCCAGTAGGCCATAATGGCGTCACCAATAAATTTATCAATGGTGCCTTGCCGGTGCATAATAATGTCTGACATTGGGGTCATGTAGATATTTAATAAATTAATTACCTCTTTGGCGGAGAGTGCCTCGGAGATGCTGGTAAAGCCCCGGATGTCGCTAAAAAAGATGCTGATGTTGCGTTCTACTCCTGCCAAAATGTCTGTGTGGTTATGCTGGAGAATGTCTTCTACCACCGCGATAGAGACTTTTTTGGCAAATTTTTCTCGGATATGCCGTTGTTGCAGGTCAATATAAATATAATTTATAACCAATAAGGCAAAAAACATTAAAATAACAGAAACTAACGGGTAAAAATTGTTTAAAATAATGTGGAATTCAAACAAAATCCAATAATACAAGCCGTACACGCCGGTTAAGGTGAAAGCCAATGCCAGCACCAAATAGGGGGCAGAAAAATGGCTGAAAAACAGCCGAATCATAAAAATAATCCCAATCACCATGAGCGGATCCGCCAGCATGGTGGCCCAGAGTGGTTGATACAAATAATCGCCGACAATCAGATTGTCTAAAATGTTGGCGTGTACCTCTACGCCGGGAAAGGCATCGTCAAACGGGGTGACTCTTAAATCGTGTAAACCGGTGGCCGTGGTGCCGATTAACACCGCTTTATTGCGAATGTCTGCGGGCTTAAATGTGTTGTGGTAAGCATCCACCGCACTGACATACGTAAAGGTGTGGTCTGGGCCACGATAGTTAATGTGTAATCGACCTTGTGTGTCGGTTAAAAACTTCCGATCCAGTTCCAGGCTATCAATGCCCACAGGGTTATACCGCACCGCAATGTCTTCAACCGCTTGATGCACGCGGTACATTTCTAACGCCAATGACGGAAATAGGATGTCGTTGTATTTGATCACCAAAGGGGCCACGCGCACCATACCCGACTCATAATTGGTGTTAATAAAGCCATTATACGGCGTGCTATTTTGAATCTGATCAATATTCAGCAACACCCCCGTGGCTTTTAACGTCGCACCTTGTGTGTGCGCTTCTTCCCAGATATTGGCGGATACGTTTGGGTACTGCTCGGTGTTGATGGCCTGGGTAAAGTTCAGAAAATACCCCAACACCACATTGGCCGAGGTGATGGCATCTGCCAGCATCTGGTCGTGGTCGATTGTGTTTGGCATGGCGAGTTGATATTTTTTGGTAATGTTGGACGGCGAGGTTCTATCTGGCTCTGAGAAGAGAATATCCAAACCAATCACATCAGCCCCTGCGAGTTTTAGGTGTTGGATGATGGTGGCCATGGTATCCCGGCCCCAAGGCCACTGGCCCAATGCCGCCAAGCTTTTTTCATCGATATCAACAATGACCACTTGATGGGACTGTGCGGAAGCACCGCGTTGCAAAAACATGTAATCCCGAAAGGTATCGTCTAAGGTTTGGAACACCCGAGGAAATGCAAAATTCAGCACCAACATGAATACGATGATGCTGATGGCAATGGTATTTAAGGTCAGGGTTTTGAGTTGAAACATGAACTTAGGTTAGACCATAACACGGGGTAGGGTGTTGCTGCTTGGGTGATCCCCCCGGTCTAAAAAAATCATTTAACCTCACACATTGCAGCGTCGGGGAGAAGGGCGTTGGGGCCGGTATTGTCGGCATTCTTGGTGTCGGCATTTGTGGTGCTGACATCGTCACCCAAAATATGCGCCGGTGCATTGTCAACGCGGGTATTTTTTGCGCTATCGCGGTGAACAAACGCAATTTCACCGGCACCGATGTAAACCGTATTGTCGACACTGTGGACTTTGACATCACCCGCTTGTACATACACATACAAACCAAACTGTGTAATATCCTGCGTGTGTTGGCTGAAGAAATCGGTGCGGCGAGCCAATTGTTCAATCTGTGCACTATCCGGCCTTGGGGCCAGGCTGTTGAATGCTGCCGGTCGCGTGCTTAAGCGCGTGATGACACCCGCAGTATTGATAGCAACGCTTTGCTGGGGGTTGACCTGCAGTGTGTGGTGTTGGTTTTGCAGCCGTATTTGCCCTTGCCAAACATGCACACGTGTGGGTGCAGAGAGCACATCAAAACCGGTGCCTCGGATTCCGATAGTGGCATCCGGGGTGTTGACCTGGTAAGCGCTGGGCGTGCGTTTGCCGAGCTCTCCGGTTAATACGCGAATGCCGCCATTAATCAGCTGTAATGTGCTGCTGTCTTGCGTCGCATCCGTGCGTTTGAAATGATAATCTTGAATCGCAAAACGGCTATTGGATCGAATCGTGATGCGGCTATTATCCGAAAACTGCAAAATCGCAAAAGCCCGTTTGGTGGTCACAATCACATCGTGTGGGTAAACTGGGCTGCCTTTGACCAACTCTCTGGTTTTATCCACTTTGTTTTGCGCGCTAATCTGGCCCTTGGCCAATAACACTCTGGCGACGGCTTTGGGTTGTGCCAACACGCGTTTACCTGGCTGTTGTTTGGCCGTGGTCACACACCGTTGGTCGCATTGTACAGCGATAAACTTGGTGCCCCGTATGCCAATGGTTGCATTCGGCGTGGTTAAGACGGCGCGATTGCCCCCCAGTTTGCTGATAAAACCAGTTAAGGCTTTAACACTGCCTTTAATTAATTCAATATGTATTTTTTCTTGGCCTTTTTTGATGGAAAATTGGCGAATTTTGAAGGTCGTATTTGCACGTAAAGTTAAGGTTGAACCATCGTTTAACCGAATCACCGCAAAACTTTTATCACCGGTTTGTATTTGGTCGTTGCGATACACCGCAGAATCTTTACCCAACACCCTGGGGGTTGCCCCCCCGGTGCTGGCGACGACCAATTGTTTGACCTGCAAAATATGCCCAACCTGGGTGTCGTCGGCATATAACAGGGTACAGTACAGATGTGAGAAGAGGAGGGTGATCAGGCTGAATTTGTGCATTAACGTCGAATTTGAACGCAACGTGTTTGTGTGATGGCACCCATTTCTTGGAAGGATGCGGCAATGTTCTGGCCGGATGCCTCGCAAGCGGCCAACGAATGAAAACCGGGGATAACGGTGGGCTGATTGCTCATGACTAAGACCAATAAAACGAATTCTCGGAGTATTTCCATGCTGTGACCTGGCTGTTTAAGTTGACTGATTTAAGCTAACTGAAATGTGTGAGTATTGAAGCTCAGTATAGCTTATTTCTGTTCACGTATTTGTTGCCAAGTGATGTTGTATTTGGCCAAATACTTACGCAGGCGATCCGCATCGTTAGTCGATTTTTTGTGTGTGCGAGACACATTAAACAAGCTTCTGCTGGCTTCAGACACGTTTTTTGAGCGCATGCACGTGGCCAATACCGCCTCTAATTGAATTTGCTCAATATAATCTAGCTCAGCCAACGCCGTTGCGGTAAAAAATGTGGCTAAATACCGTGTGGTTTGGGTCTGTTGTGCGGATCCTTGCCAGTGTGCGTTTAAGCGCGCAATTTCATGTTTCACCAACTCGGTTGAAATACGCCCACTGCTGGCAAACGTGCCCATGCGCGTGACACTGGCGGAAAGGTCACGAAAATTGGCTGACCAAACCGCGTCGGTGGATAATGCGAAACGCACATAAGCCGCTTCAGCTTCTTTATTAAAGGTAATGCGGTGGTGATTGTCCTGGCCGAAGCGATTCAATTCATAGTGTAAGTTGGGCACAATGTCTTCTCGTCGCTCTTTCAAACTGGGCAAACGAAAGTGCCATAAATTGATGCGCGCAAACAAATCTTCCCGAAACTGGCCTTGTTCGACCGCGTGATACAGATCTCGATTCGTACCGGTGAGTAATTGAAAGTCACTGGTGCGTTCTTCATCTGAGCCCAAGGGGAAAAAGCGTTTTTCTTCAATGGCGCGTAATAACATGGTTTGTTCATCCGCACCCAACTCGCCGACTTCATCTAAAAATAACATGCCGTGATGGGCGCGGCGTAATAATCCGGCGCGATCTTTTGACGCCCCGGTAAACGCGCCTTTGGTGTGCCCAAACAACGTGGACATCGCGCCTTCACCTTGTAAGGTTGCGCAGTTCACCTCAACGAAAGGGCCGTCTATTTGGCGGCGAGATTTTTTCAGCTCATACACACGCCGCGCCAAGTGGGTTTTGCCCGCCCCGGTTGGGCCGGTGAGTAAAATCGGCGCGGTTGAATGCATGGCAACGTATTCTATTTCGTCGATTAATTGATTAAAAGCCGCATTATGTGTGTCTATGCCCGCCTTCAGGAACTGCGTCCCGGCGGCTTGTTCGACTTCGAAACGTTGGGCAATTTGATCATATTTAGATAAATCCAAATCGATCAGAGAATACCGCCCCGGTAAGCTGCCACCCTTGTTTGGGGGCGAGGTTTGTAATAATTTGGCCGGGAAATAATGCGCTTCTGTGAGCAAAAATAAGCAAATCTGCGCGACGTGTGTGCCCGTGGTGATGTGGATCAGATAATCTTCTTGCTCCGGTTTAAAAGTATACGCATTGGCAAAATCGTGTAACACACCATACGTTTCTTCAATATCCCAAGGGTTCTCCAAATCAATGAGGACCAGGTTCACCGTCGTTTCGGGGGAAATTTGCTGAATATCTTTCATCACCCAAGCGGCTAAGTCGGCAAAGGCGGGTTGATACAGCAATTCAAACCGATGGATGATTAAATCATCTTGTTGACAGGCGGCCACAGTGGGTCGCCAGCGATCCCAACGACGTTTACCCTTGCCCGCATCCAGGGTTGGGCCAAGTAAGCCAATGCTGACAATCTTTTTCATAATTGCTGAAAACGAGCCTTTATGCCAAATTGATAAAAATGGGTGAGTGTGATTGTGCTAATCTTAGTCTTATTTAGAGCAACAAGGGTAACAAAAGGCCTTTATGTCGCACAGCACCCAAATTTATCGTGTCGTGATTCGTAATTATCTCAATGCGAGCATTTTGCTTGGCCCTCTTTTTACTGGACTGTTTGTCTTTTTTGAGGCCTGGTGGAGCGCTTTTGCCAGTATATCGTATACCATTGCGGCCCTGGTTGGATTTTATTTGTGCCGCAAACAACAGGTTTTTGCGGCCGCGTTAACGTTAATTTTGTCACTGTGGTTAGCCCCCGCATGGTGTTTTTTGTTTACCGGTGGCTTGTCCTCCCCGTTGTTATTGTGGTTAGCGCCAACGCCTTTAATGGCCGGTCTGTTACTCTCTAAACGTTGGGCGATTGGGCTGGTGGTCGGCTCGGTGGGGTTGATCCTATTGGATGTCGGATTTGATATTTCCGGGTATTTTCCGAATGAGTTTGCCGGGGAGTATGAGCGGGACTTCCTATTGTTGCTGTCCTCCTCTAGCGTTATATTGTTAATGGCTTATTATGGCTATGAAATGGCATACCGTTATCAACTTTCACTGCACACAGTGAATCAGTTTAAATTAACTTTAGATAATACTTTAGATTGCGTTTTTATGTTTTCACCGAAAACATTTAAATTTATTTATGCCAATGTCGGGGCGATGACGCAAGTCGGCTATTCTCAAGCCGAGCTGTTTGAAATGACACCGGTTGACATTAAACCCCGTATGGATCGACGGGCATTTGATCACTTGGTACAGCCCTTGGTGGATGGCTCATTGTCTGTGTTGAATTTTGAAAGTATTCACCGACACAAAGATGGCCATGATATTCAAGTAGAAACGACCTTGCAATACGTGCAAGTGGAGGATAATGAGCCGCGATTCATTGCGATTGTACGAGATATTTCAGAGCGTAAGCGGCAAACGCGTGCGATGAAAATTTTATCCGCTGCGTCTGGGGATACGGTCTTTGAAGACATTGCTTTGGCCGTGAGGGTGGCATTGAACGTGAATTGGTCAAGCGTGAATAAACTCATCGCTGAGAACCGAGTCGAAACGTATGGGTATTGTGAACAAGGCCGCGTAGAAACAAAAATCGTTTACGATCTCGCGGGCACCCCGTGTGAAATTGTGAACAACACGTTAAGTACCATGTATATCCACCATGGGGTTACGCATTTATTTCCCCAGGATCAAACACTGATTGATTTGGGGGCAGAAAGTTATCGCGGCGAACCACTATTAGATGATACGGGCAACATTGTGGGTATCCTGTGGGCGTTACATGATACCGAGACGGCTGAGAATGTGGTTGAAGTCTCCTTTTTTAAGTTGGCAGCGAAAAGGGCCAGTGCCGAATTGCAGCGGCAGAATAGCGCGCAACGTTTGGCCGAGCAGCAAGCGGCGTTAGTGGAGGCAAAAGAAGCGGCAGAATTAGCCAATAAAACCAAAAGTGAATTTTTGGCCAATATGAGCCATGAGATTCGAACCCCGATGAATGGGGTGATTGGTTTGACGGATCTGGTGCTAAAAACGGACTTAAACGAGGAGCAAAGCCGATACTTACACAGCGTGCAAGTGTCTGCCCGCAACTTAATGGTGATTTTGAATGATATTTTGGATTTTTCTAAAATTGAAGCGGGTTGCCTAGACATTGAATATATCAGTATCCAAATTAAATACTTACTCAGGATGACACAAGAGTTATACGAGACCAGCAGGGATCAAAATGACGCCGTACCGGTGATTGTGTTGTTAGACCCCGACGTACCAGAATATTTAATGGGGGACCCGACGCGTTTGGGCCAAATTTTAAACAACCTGGTGGCCAATGCGATTAAATTTACCGCCTCGGGTAACGTCACCATCGCGGTTTCTTTGGAGCATAAAGATGCGCAAATCGCCGGTGTTAGATTCTCGGTGGTGGATACGGGCATCGGCATTGCGGCAGACCAACAAGCGCATTTATTTGAGGCCTTTTCGCAAGCGGATAACTCAACCACTCGCACCTATGGCGGCACCGGATTAGGCTTAAGCATCAGCCAGAAATTGGTGTCCATGATGGGGGGTAAGATTGCACTGAACAGTGTACTCGGCCAAGGCAGTGAATTTTATTTTAGTTTGGATTTGCACATTGGGCATGCGCCAGAAGAAGAACACAGCGCCATACAAGCCACCACGGGGACAGCAACATTTGCTCACTGCCATGTGTTAGTGGCCGAGGATAACCCGGTGAATCAATTATTGATTGAATCGATTTTAGGCGAAATGCAAGTGCAATGCACCATGGTTGAAAATGGCCAGCAAGCGGTAGACAAAGTGCTTAACGGGCCGCAAGCGTATGCGGCCATTTTTATGGATTTACACATGCCGGTACTCAATGGCGTTGAGGCAACCAAGCGTATTCAAGCCAGTGATTTGGCCATCAAACCGCCAGTGATTGCATTATCTGCCGCAGCCATGGCACATGAACGTGAGGCGTGTTTAGCGGCGGGGATGGTCGATTTTATTGGCAAGCCTTTTGAGGCCACCGAAATTGTTGATGCCTTATCAAAGTGGGTTGGCCAGGCTGAGGGAAAATAGGACAACTATTGGGCCAGTTTTGATGATGTTAAAAATATTTCTGCAAGACCTCATGGCGTCGTTTCAGCCCGTCTCTGTGTTAGAAAAAATCCTTTCTGGTGTGGCCAGTTTTATTGCCATTCTGCTTGTTTACCACGTCAGTCAACGTTGGTTGGGTGCGGATGGGGCGCCACTCATCATTGCCTCTATGGGTGCCTCTGCGGTGTTGTTATTTGCGGTACCGCAAGGGCCCTTATCCCAGCCATGGAATTGTGTCGGGGGTCATGTGCTTTCAGCGGTGATTGGTGTGGCGTGTGCGCAATGGGTTGATGCACCGTTGCTGGCCGCAGCCTTGGCCGTTGCACTGTCCGTTACCACGATGTACCTGTTGCAATGTTTGCACCCCCCCGGTGGCGCGACCGCGTTGAATGCTGTGATTGGGGGCCAGACAACCGTCTCTCTAGGATATGGTTATGTGTTGTTTCCGGTGTTGCTGAATATCAGCATGATGCTGTTTTTGGCGCTCATCGTGAATAATGTACTGCCGAATAGACGTTACCCGAATTTTTTCTGGGCGCGGGCGTTAAACAAGCAGGGGGAGCCAGAAGATGAACAAAATATTAAAATGCATTTGCGCTCGGCACTGAAAGAAGTCAACACCTTTATTGATGCCTCCGAAGAAGACCTAAGCCGTGTGTTTAACGCCATATTAACCCATGAACGGCGAGCACAGATGGGGGAAATCTTATGCCAGGATATCATGCATACGGAGATGATCACGGCATTTTACGAGACAGAAATCGAGGATATATGGCGCCAGATGGTCAGCCACCACTTTCCCGCCATTCCCATTATTGACGCTCAACGACGGCTCCTCGGTATGCTGCGGTTATCGGATTTTTTACAAGAAGCCACCCAACAAGCAACACCACACACGATTTTTCAGCGCATTACCCATTTCTCTAAACGCACAGAAGGGCAGTATACGAATAAAATTGAGTATGCTGGCCACCTGATGCATCGCCCAGTGTTGAGTGTGCAGCAAGACCAGCATATTTTAGATTTGTTTCCGCTGATGGAACAACACCACGTGCGTTATATCCCGGTCTTGGATGCGGAGCAAAAGTTGGTCGGCTTAATCAGCCAGAAACGGTTATTGGCCGCTTTATATGCGGACTTTATGCAATATCAGAAATAAGCCCATGTGCGGCGGACACATGGGCGAGATGGCACTATTTTTTATGCACATAGAGTTGCACATAACTGCGTTTACCCCAGCGCCCCGATTTCATCACCAAGGTCAGGCGTTTGACCTGACGCCAGCCTTTGAGTTTCGCATTTTTGACATCGCCTTTACTTAAACGCCCCTCTAACGCGGGTAAGCGTAAGGTAAAACCGCTGTTCATTTCCAGAGACGCTTTTTCAATATACGAGGTTCGTTTACTGGCTTTGATTTGTAATTCATTGATATTTTTATTGATGGTAACAGTGCGTTTATCCGCACCATGTTTGCTGGATTTGAAGGCTCCGCCACTGATCCAGGTGCCTGCTGCGGGGGCAGGTTGTTGATGGCTGGGTTGTTGATAGGTGGATTGTTGATAGGTGGATTGTTGATAGGTGGATTTTTTCTTTTCCAGCTCCAGCACAATTTTGTGTATTTTGACGGCACCCTGGGTGATTAGCTGCCAACGTCCGCGGCTATTTTTGGCGGTATTGGCGATTTTAATGCCATCAAAGGTTTGCAGTTGTGGGTTGTTATAATTGTAGCTGCGGCCGTATACCAGGGTTTTCGTGGTGGTGTAATCGCCGACGCGTAAACGCACGTTGCCATTGTTACTGCGGGATTTGGCGATCACATAGGCAGATTTTAAGGTCTGTTGTCTTAAGTCCAGTTGGGGATAATGCTGTTTCAATTTTTGCTTTAAGCGAATCACATTGTCGCCCTGGAACAACTGGTCATTAAACTTCAATGTGGCTTTGTGGGCCAAGGCTTGCCCGGCAAAGATAGATAATAACCCGACCACAAACCACTGTGATATGTTCACTTTCATTTTAATCTCCTGTTGTATGATGTTGCTAAGCATAACGGCCTAACATGAACGCATGATGAAGGCCTCAGTGACACCGTTACATTTTAAATTTGGCAATTTCCATTTGCAGATCGGTGGCATCAGAGAGCAGTGTTTGTGAGACTTCTGAGAGTTTTTTTGCACTGTCAGACGATTCCGCAGTGATGTTAATAATCGATTCAATATTCTCTAAAATGTGGTGTCCGGTTGCGGATTGTTGTTCGGATGCTGCCGCCACCGCTTGCACCATGTCGGTGACTGTTTTTGAGCTCCCCACAATTTGCGCCAATTTTTCGCCGGCTTGTTCAGATAACGCCAGGCCGTGCGTAATTTGCTCAGACCCGGTGGCAATGGTGTTGACCACGGAGTTGGTTTCTTCTTGAATCACGCGTACGGACTCAGACACATCTTTGGTTGCCTGGGTGGTGCGATGGGCCAAATTCCGCACTTCATCGGCAACCACGGCAAAGCCTCGGCCTTGTTCCCCTGCGCGTGCGGCCTCGATGGCAGCGTTTAACGCCAGCAGGTTGGTTTGTTCGGCAATGCTGTTAATCACCACAATAATTTGTCCGATTTGTTCGCTATGGCGACCCAGCTCAGACACCGCGCTGGAGGACCGTTCAAACACGTCAGCAATTTTCCGAATACTGGCCATCGATTCATTCACTACTGCGCCGCCTTGCGTGGCTTGGGTGCCAGAATCTTCTGCTGCCGAAGCGGCTTCTTGCGTGTTGGTGGCGACATCGCTGATGGTCTGGGTTAATTCACTGATGGATGAGGCGACTTCATTCGAACGCTGTGTTTGTATTTGCATGCCTGCATCGAGTTTTTCGGCGTTTTCAGAGATGGCTTGCGAGACGTGGGTTAAGTGTTCTGAGGTGGCGCGAATACTTTGTAACATGGGGCTTAAACTGTGTGGGATGGCATTTAACGAGTGGGTTAACTGCCCAATTTCATCTTCTTTAACCGCTTCAATGGAGGAGGATAAATCTCCAGAGGCAATCAATGAGGCAAACTCAACTGATCGGCTCAAGCGTGTTGCAATGCCTTTTGAAATAACCAAAATCCAACCCAGTACCAACAAAACAGCAGCCCCAACCAACCCGAGTGAGAGGAAAAGGCGCTCTTGTGCAGCGGCTAAATGCGTTTTTTCCATGCTGACAATGGCATTTTCTAAATCCCTTTCGACCTGCTTAAGCTGGTCAATTTTTTGTGTCATGGCATCAAACCACACGCTGGGTGCCAGGGTTAAATTGGCCTTCTGTAAGGCTAGGTCGCGATATTCTTGGACTTTCAGTACCGCAGGGTCTTGCAGCATTTTATCCAGTTGTGCGGTTTGTGCGCGGGAGCCAATGACTTGAAAGGAATCAAAGTAACCTTGTTGTAGTGCCATCAATTCGGTAAAGCGGGTAAAACTGCTGGGGGTGAACTGTTGTATGGTAAACACTTGGCTTAACACTGCGCGCTCAATCCCGGCCAAATCTTTGGCTCGTTGAAATAAAACCAGCGCGGTTGTTAAACGGGTAACATCGGCATCATGGCTGGCTCTGGAGAGGGTTTCTGCAAACTGAATTAAGCTTTGGTTTACCTGGGTATAAAAATCCACCACCTGATCGGGGGATAAGGATAACGCAGAAACTTGTTTTCGTTGATCGGTTAAGGCTTGCAGGCGTTGCTCTATGTGTTCCCGCGTTTTGGCAAAGGCGTGGTTCTCCGCCATGTCCGCCAGTGCCGATAACACTTTGGACAAGGCTTGGTCGGTCATCTGTCGTTGGGCGGCCAGTGGGTCGCTAAAGTGAGTGCCTTTGCTTTTCACAAAACCGGCGGAGAAACCCCGCTCTTTTTGCATTTCATGGAGTAAATCACTGACCTCTAACAGCATATCCACTTGTGGTTGAATCTGTTGCAAATGGCTGACGGTGGATTGTGAGTCCATAATTTTGGCAACCATGGACATACACATAAACAGTAATGGCACGGCACCAATCATCATAATATTGGTACGAACAGATAAGCTCATTCGATCTTCCCCTCGTCAAAATTTAGTTATATTACAGAAGTATAGTGACTCATATTAAAAATAGATAACTCAAGCAAAGCGCAGTATCATGCAACTTTTTCAAGGAGGGTGTATGGCCAAAAAATTCTATGTCGTTTGGGTGGGGCGAGAAACGGGCATCTTTACCAATTGGCCCTATACCCTCAAGCAAGTGCATCAATTTCCCGGCGCAAAATATCAATCCTTTGCAACACAGGCGGAGGCAAAAGCCGCTTATGCGGGTCAATCACAAGCGCTGCCAAAAGCCAAATCTAGCGCTAAATCTAAAACTTCATCGGTCACCGCTCAACGCACCTCAACCTTTGATGTCAGCATCTACTGTGATGGTGGCTGTGATCCCAACCCAGGGAAAGCCGGTTCCGGGGTTGCGGTGTACCGCAGTGGCCAATTAGAGTCACTTTGGTATGGTTTGTATAACCCGCACGGCACCAACAACAGCGCCGAGCTGAACGCATTACATGAGTCCTTGCGGATGGCGGATGAGGCATTGAAGCGTGGCCACAGCGTCGAAGTTTTGTGCGATTCAATGTATTCGCTGAATTGTGTCAGCGTGTGGGCGTATAGCTGGGCAAAAAAAGGTTGGCAGCGTAAAACACCGGGTGACATTAAAAATCTTGAGATTATTCAACAAGCGCATGCGTTGTATCACCGCATTCGTGAGGGCGTTGTGTTGGCGCATGTTAAAGCCCATGCGGGTACAGAAGGCAATGAATTGGCGGATCGGATGTCGATTTACGCCATTGCACAAAAAAATCCGGTATTTTGTGCGTATGCTGAGCCTTTAGAGGTTGCCAGCATACTCAAGTTGAGAGCCGGTTAAATCCCGCCTGAACCCATGGTAGATTGCAACACCACTTGTGTGGCACCTGAACGGCCTTGTGCCATCACGGAGATAACATACTGGCTGTCGGGGGCAACCTGCACAATAATATAATAAGCATTGGAGGCATTGTTGGCACCATAACCTCGGTAGGCGGCGCTGGTGGCGGCGTTATTCGCATTTAATCGGTTGATGTTCGGTTGGGTGCCATCCAGATAAAGCCCTTGGGCATTATTGGGGAAGTTGCCAGCATTCAGTATGGGGGGGTCGCCCAGTAGTTGAGACTCGGCTTCAATTAAGACGCTTTCGGCGACTTGAAAAGCATACCCATTATCCTGCACATTTCTGGCCATGATGGTGTCTGTGCTGATCAACTGAAAAGAGGATAAACCCAGCAACGTCAATAACAGCAGAATAATCAGACTAATGACTAAGATGGCACCCGATGTGTGTCGTTGTAATCTCATAAGCCTAATCCTCGGTTTCTTAAACGCATGGTGAAATGATAAGCGCGCCGCATAAAGTGGTCATTCTGGGCACCGATGAGCACATCTTCTAGTTGATAGGTTTGATTGTTCGCGGAGATGCGGTTTTCACGCTCACCCCGCATCAACAGGGAAACCCGCACGACCACCACTTGGGCCATATCAATCGGTACACCGGCGGCATTACTGGCGGGTAAGTATTGAATACTGCCGCCGGTATCCACCCCATAAGTCACTTGCATATTTTCTACATAGGGTAGGAGCACCTGCGGGCCGCCAACACTTGACTGGCAAAATAGAGACGGCACACCCTGATTATTGGCCACATAAAAAGCATTGGTCACGGTCAGCGTGGGGATGCCTGCGGGTGGCAGCGCATTAAAACAATCGATACTTGATTGGGCATCGGTATTGTAAGTCAATTGCACCATATCCCCGATATTGCTCACGCCGCCACCCATACAGTTGTTGCCATTGCAACCGCCTAGGCCATTGGGTAACTGGCCGGCAGATCCCCCCCAACCGGCTTGGCGTAATCGCGTGCCCATAAAATCCATCGCGAAGCGGCCATTATCTTGTAACGCCATTAACTCTCGCTGAAACTCATACGTTTTTCGGCTGCTGACTAAGGTTTGTACCACGGGCACTAACATGCCAATGCTTAAACCCATGGCAACCAATAATTCAAGGATGGTATAACCCGATGTTTTTTTCATAACTGAAATCCAATTTCAACGCAATGTTCGACCACGCCATTCGCATCCGCACGCTGATGGGTGGGGTTATTTTGCTGCCATAAGACAGTGACTCGGCAAGACCCTAAGGCGGGATTGACCACGTGGCACGGGTTTGTACTGGGGGCATAACATTCTGTGTTGGCGGTTGAATCGCAGGTGACGCAACCGGTGCCCCCGGTGGGGATATTCTGGGGATCTTTTAACTCTGCAAGCCAGGAAAATTGATCCCAAGTGGCCAGATCCTGTTGATTACAAGGTTTATTAAAACAGGAATCCTGTTCTTGGGGTTTGTTTTTACCGTCAACCACAATCGGCATAGCGGGGTCAAAATCGGTGTCTTCGAGGTTGATTTTGTCATAATCTCCGGCACTGGCACCGGGCACATTCGCGCGCATGCGATCCGCCATATTTTGTGCCAGAATGGTGGCTTGTGTGCGTGCATAGGTTTGCGTATTTTGTTGTACGACCCGAGCTTGCAACCCGGCAATGCCCAAAATGCCAATAGACAGCACGACAACCGCAACCAATACCTCAATTAATGAAAATCCGGCTTGGGCGCGTAAGCGCGACAAGCGTGTTTTGTGCTGCATTATCTCAACCCATTTATTTATCCATATTGCATTCAGTATAGGTGCTACGGCTTTTTTTTCTAGGTTAAGCCTGTGGACTCTGCGGCAAATCGGGGCGTGCTCGTCTACACTTAGACTATTGCTCAAAGTACTTTAAAGAGGGGGTCCTCCATGTTTCGTTTAACCCGCACGATTGGTTTGTTCTTCTGTTTAATGCTATCGGCCTCAAGCCATGCATTAGAAGGGGACATCAGTTCATATCCGCTGAATTTAGATGTTAAAGCGCCGAGTACAGAGGATGTTCGAATACCGAACATTATGCTGTTATTGGATAATTCAGGTTCAATGTGTGAAGACCTGTTTTGGTCTTTTTTCTCTCATAATTGTGGGTTTTTGGCAAAAAATCAAAAGCTTAACCACTTGAAGCAGGCGTTGAATGGCATTCCAGGGGATGCCAGTGTGGCGGGGTTGATTTCCGCGTTACAAAACAGGACGGATGGGCTGCCAGAGGTGAGGATAGGCTTGGCCACCTTTGCGGGCAAGGATACCAGCCAAGATACGCAAGTGGATATCTTGGTACCGATTCGAAAGCTGGATGACGATTTTAAATTAACCTTAGATACCTATGAGTGTAAGAGTTATACGCGGGGTGGGCCGGTCATCGGCACCATCCGATTGAGTGACCGTTCCGGCGGGTTCTTCTCACGCATCTTCAGCCGTTTCACCAGTTTTTTTGGGTTTAGTTTTGGCTTTAGAAAAGCACCCGAGCCCGAATATACGTTTTACTGTCCCAAACTGTGTCCGAATGATCCCTCCTCAGGGTCTTATGCGATCAGTGGTTTTGGCGATGCCACCGCTTGTCGTACGGGACAAGCCAGCGCTTGTAAAACCGAAGCCTGTGTAGATCGACCCAAGTGTGGGTTTTTCTTCTGTCGATTTTTTCAATTTTGGTTTGGCTCAACGGATCGAAAATCTTGCCAAATTGTGCGTGCACCGGCACAAGTGGATTGCGCCAAAGATGGCAATGGATACCACGAGGTCACACACCGATCAGACAATGCATTCTGGGCTTATTTACAAAATCAAAGCAGCATTACGGTAAATAAAGTCGGCGACTACATGAAACAAAAAGTCGAGGGTATGACGGCCTTAGGGGGCACGCCACTGGCTAAATCATTGGCGCAAATTGGGCGGTATTACACGGCGTATCTGGATAAAACCAGCGGTAACGAAGATTTAAACTTCAGCACCTCGTTGACCTTACACCCGGATGAAACCCGGCAGTCCATGCGCAGTGATGCCTTTTTCACCGAAAAACCGAAGATTCTTCAAAACAGCGACAGTGACACCATTATTCGGCACAACTCAACGGAATTTGTTAGCTCAAAAGGGCCGTTGATTACCGAAAAAGGGTACTTGGTCTCGGCCGATCCACATTATTTTACCGGTAAAATTCCGCTGGAGTTAGTGTCTTTTAATGGCTGCCCTAATGGGCGATCTTGCTGGAGTTCAAAACGCAAAGAAAGCATCGCAAGACAACGTTGCGAGCAGTTAGCCGCAGATAAATCTGCAGCTGAAAATAGAAAGATTACCTGTGAATGGTACGTGCAGGATGACGCCGATGCTTGGAACCGGTATGAGTGGGACTACTTTTATGATGACCTCGAAGGGGTGTACAAAAAAGCCTATAAAGGATCCAGCTTTTTTGGCTTCGGTCGTTCTTATTACTCCATGTACAACCACAACGAGACGGAAATAAAATGGGATAATGAGAAATCATCAAGAAATTTACAACATAAAAACTTTAGAGGCAGTTGCCGCAAAGGTTCTGATTACGCGCAATATGCAGATTTTAGAGGCACCATTGACGACGGGTTCTTTGGCTCTGATGACACAAAAGGCTTCCGCTTTAATAACTGTAGTTTTTTGGGTGGCAAAGACTTTGTGGAAGTGTGGCATGAAGACATCGAAAAATCGTCTAGCTTTGAAGTCAGTTTATGCCAAGGCTTTTTCGGCTTCTTCCGACCTTTCCCCTGCGTCAAACGGGTGACGGAATACTGGAGACCTGGCAACAGAACCATTTCAGGTTACACCGAGCATCGTTTGAGAATCACCTTGCGTCACTCGGCCAGTGCGTTATCTCCGATCAGTATCTCGCGTAAGGATGATCCGAATACTTGCGGGGTTGCAACTGAACGGGCAGCGACCAATAACCACATCATTTTATTGACCGATGGTGACTCAACAGAAGATAAAGGCCTGTTACCGGTCGAGTTGAGAGATTACTTGACCAATCGCTCACGCAAATTTTCACCCTTTTTCTTCTTTAACTTTTTCCGCAGCAGTTTGAACTCAGAAGAGTTCATCATTGATGTTGCCAATGCCATTTATGACATTGATTTACAGCCTGGAAATGCAGACTCGTTTGAGAATGCGCGGACGCATATGATTTCGTTCGGGAGTAAATGGAATGGTTTCTTCAACTGGACAGCCAGCGGTATTATGCAGCGAGCGGCCAGAGCCGGTGGTGGTTATTGGAGCCAAGCCGGGAACAATGAAGACTTGTTCAATGCCTTTAAACGCATAGTTCGACTGACCCGCGCTGAAAGTGAAGGCATTCAAGGCGTGGATAAAGCCAGCTTAGCGGCACCGGAATTCAGTACGCTGCGAGCAGAAGAAGGCAGTGTGGCTTTCCAACCGTTATTCCGGTCTTTCCCTTGGTTAGGTGATGTGCTGGCATACGCGTTTGTTGAGCGTCATGCGGGTGGCGACACACCGGATGACAGCACCGATGACTTTACCTTTTATGTGTATGACGCGGAAAATTCAGAACCGATTTGGAGTGCAGCGCAAGTATTGGCGAGTATGGATAAATCCACTCGGCAGATTTTCACGCTGGGCACAACCTCGGGTATTGAGTTTAAATACGATAACTTAAGCAGCTTCCAAAAATTGGACATCAACCGCATTGGGCACTCGATTCCGACGGAAGAGGGTTACTTTGATGACGACGCACAACGGCAGAATTTAATTCACGCCGAGCAGATGAATGCGATCACCTTGCAAGAATTGGGTGACATCATTCATGCACAGCCAGTCTTTTATGAAAATGTGCTGTATGTTGCGGCCAATGATGGCATGTTGCACGCATTTGATGCTCGCAACGAGCGTGTGTTTGCAACCGAGGCGGACGCGAACAGTGATGAATCACAACTGACGCGGACCGAGTTGTTTGCTTACATTCCAAGCGGTGTGTTTTCATCCGAGGATAAAAAAGGCCTACATTACTTAACCGAAGATGACTACCTGCACCGATATTACGTTGATATGGCACCGGCGATTTTTGAAACCGGTGGCGACACAGTATTGGTCGGCACCTTAGGGGCTGGCGGTAAATCCATCTACGCACTGAGTGTGAGGAACCCGATTAACGCGCCTTTTGAAGCCACCGACGTATTGTGGGAAAAACAGTTTGAAGGTTTATCCTTTAGTGAGCCGCAGTTAAGCAAACTCAGCGGTTCGGATATTTTGATTCTGGGCAGTGGTTTCCCTGAAACGGACAGCCAGAAAATAGCCTCCAAACTATATGGGTTAAACCCCAACAGTGGTGCGACGGTCTTTGAAATTGATTTAGGCACAGACGGGGGCTTAGGCACACCGGCGGTGGTTGATCTGGATCGAGATGGCAATGTGGACAGGGCTTATGCCGGTGATATGGTCGGCAACCTGCATGTGATAGGCACCAGCGGTAAACATAAAGTCTTGTTCCAAACGCCAGATGGTCAACAGATCACGGCGCAGCCTGGGGTTGCAACCAACCCAGAAGGCGGCAAAATGATCTTATTTGGCACCGGTCGATACTTATATGAAGGTGACGTGTTGGATTCCAAGCAACAGTACTTCTTTGCGATTGAAGACCCAGCGGGCGTCAGCTCGCAAACGGTGGACAACGTCTCGAATACCGTGATTACGAAAGATGACTTGGTTGAAATCGAGCTGAAAGCAGTGAATGAAAATGGTGACTTTGACCCTAGAGGCAAGTACTTGATCTCGCGGAAAAAAGTGGGTGTGACGCAACCAGCAGATCCGAAAGGCTGGTTTATTAGCTTACTCACTGCGGATGATCAATCCGGCTTGTCCGATGGGGCGAATAACAGCATTCCATCTGAGCGCTCGGTTTACCGGCCACATGTGTTACGCGGGAAATACGTGTTGTTTGTGACCATAAGGCCTGAGGCACCCACCGTTTGTGAACGGGGTGGTTTCAGCCGAATGGTGGTGTTGCAAGCGGAAGATGGGTTACTCAACAAGGAGATTTTAGACTTGGATAATGACCAAAAAATCACCGACAAGGATCGCATTTGTGCGACGGGCTCAGCCTGTGATGGGAGTTTCTTAGTGGGTACAGTGAATGATGATGTAAACTCAGACACCAACAACCAAGGAACCAAGAAAGGCACACGTGGCACCTCATCCAGTGCGAATGGGACGAATAACAACTTTAACACCCTAATCAATGGCCTGCTTAAACGCACCAGTTGGCGCGAAATTAGGCGGTAACCGGTAATCGGTTAGCTGTTATTGTCTGTGTGATGTTAAGCCACTTGCCCATCGGCAAGTGGCTTTTTTATGTCAGTCTAGAACATGGATTAATGCTGACCTTGGTGCGTGTTCACTCTGGGGCTGGGTGATCAATACGTTAGCTTAAAATGGTTAAATATGAAAAATAATTCGTGGGATCCTACAAAAAGAAACAGAAACATAGGTACTGAGAAAAGTGGTTATTCTCAAAACAATAAATTTGTTATTCCAGATCGCTGGCAAGATTCTAAAATATTTTGGGAAAGCATCGTTGATCCTGTCATTGCTCAAATTCGTATTAACAAGCATGAAATGACAATGTTTATAGAACCAACTCTAAAAGGCTATGTTCATGCTGTCACACCTGAAGATATCGTGAAAATTCTTAATTTAGTTGAACTTGAGCACCTAAAAGAAATTGAGTTAATCGTGTTAAGGCAACCAAAAAAGAAAGAAGAGATATTAAAGCCAGTCTGGGGGCGTTTGGTATATTATGCGGATTTAGGTCGGTATTCTGGGTCTGCAATCTATCTAGAAGCAGTACAGATGAATTATATAATAAAATGGGGCAATAAAATTAATGCTTATGAAAGGAAAGAGCTCAATTCATTAGAAGCAGATGGGCATACAATAAAAAAAATAAAAAAAGGCTATGATATTTATACAAATCCAGAAACGGTCAGAAACACCCAGCTATTTCGGACTATTCCTCATGAGATTGGCCATGCGGTTGATTATCTTAAAAACGTTCTAGAACCCTCAATTGAAGCAGATACTGAGGCTGAATATGAGTACATAACAAACGCATACCGTTCAAAATCATCACTTGACAGAGAAGAGTATGCACATAGATATGCAAGAGAATTTTTTTCGAAATGGTCAACACAGGGAAGTTTACCATTTAAACGAATTTATAATGAAAAAAAATTAAAAGAAATGGGTGCAGATCCAGAATGGTTTAATTTTAATATATTATAGTGAATATTATGACGCAGCTGAATAACGTATCTAAACATGACCCAGAGAAAAATCATAACAACGCTATGAAATTTAACCATATCGGTATTCCTGTCACAGGTTCGTTTGAAGGAGAGATTGATCTCCCGCATTTAAAAATGACAGTTTCAGATCATGAGAATAATCGTTATGGGATACAGTGGCAGCGTTACTGGGAGAATGCACCATATCCAGAGTTAGTTAAAACAGTACCTCATGTTGCATTTATAGACGTGAATGGTGCGCCAGTAGAGCTTATGGAATATAGCCACTCTGACAAAGAAGCGCCGGGATGATCGGTGACAAAAGAAATGGTGTGTGCCTGTTCATGCAGGTTGTGGTTTAGCTCAAGGTAGCGAATTTATACCATGTTAGATAATAATGAATTAATATATGCTGTAGGCATACAACAAAAATGCTATACATTGCTAAAGTGGCTCCAGGGAGGCATGGATCAAGGTTTTTTCCCGCCAGAAGCTGCGCATCAACGGTTAAGCACAAAACAAGTGACCAAACATTGGCTCGCCAGGAATATTCACAATTTGCCAAAAAGTTTCACCAGTGGTATTGAAAATGAAACTGACTTAGATGCTTTAGGTAATTTTTTTTCGACGTACTTATTATCAACTTTTGAAATTGACCCTAATCCAGGTGAAAAACTTTTTAGCGAAGGTGCACATTGTTTCTGCCCTATGTGTTCATATATGGTCTCAGTTTCTCATTTAAAAACAAGAAAAATTGAAAATAAAGATAAAAAACGGGCAGTAAAGTTAAAAATTATTACGCTAAAACAATTGTGCATTGAAGAGAGTATCGTATGCGCTGACAGCATATTTGAACAATTTTTAGATAAACAAAATAAATATGAAAAGGGTGGGTTATTTGAGTCAACGTCAGTATTGGCTTATGCCTTTCAGTTAATACAAAGAGTAAAAGGGGTTTCAGAGGGAACAGGTGTACTGGTACTGTGGAGAGAGTTTGCTTGGAATGAACAAGGCAGCCCAAAGAAAAAATTCAAATTCGAAGAAGATCTAGTGATTAATGCGAAAAATATTATTTTAATGAAACTCAGGTCGCTAGCAAACAGTTCAACTTGACCCTGTGAATTTAAAGAAAAAATCGTCGTCTGTCTGCCTGGGTGATGGCAAAAACCTTGGATGCGCTGTCACGGGTAAGCCCCAATCCGGGGGGGGGATGACCGAGTACACCGATGATCGGCTATTTTCTCCGTGCCATCCCCCGCACCTTGTAAATCGACACGTTGCTCCTATACTTCTTAGCAAGTTACGCCTGGATTCTATCTAGGTTTCACTATTGCTATTCTACAGCTATATAAGGTTATTAAAATATGTTTAATTCGCGTTACATTGGGTTGTTTTTATTAACCCTTTGGTCGCCTTTTGCCCTTGCGGCAGAGGGCGAACTCAGCCCCATTCCGTTAAGCATGGATGTGCAGGAATTCAGCCAGTCCAACAGCCGAATTCCGAACATTATGTTGTTGCTGGATAACTCAGGTTCCATGTGTGAAAACATTTTCTTTTCCTTTTTCTCGCGCAATTGTGCGTTCAGAGAGAAAGACTCGAAAATGCATCAATTAAAAGAGGCGCTTGCCGGGCGTGATCGCTTACTGGATGCTTTGGTTGCACAAAAAGACGCAGACAATCTACCCGAAGTGCGGCTTGGGTTAGCGCGCTTTCCCGTACCCGAAGATGATCAGGTGAATTTCTTTGGTCGTATCACTGAATCCGGTGCAGACGCTGAAATTCTGGTGCCGATTCGGAAGCTGGATGATAACGTTACCTTTAATTTAAGAAACTACCAGTGCAAACAATATGAAATTGGCGCACCGGTGACGGATTGGATTCCGATTTCCTCGGTTCAGAAAGAATTTTTACCCATCCGTTTTTTCAAACGTTTCCTCGGGAATTTTATTACCTTCAGCAAGCCTAAACCACCCACGTACGAATTTTATTGCCCGACGGTACAAGGCTCACAAACCGCTATCTTTTGCCCGGATCAAAAAAGTGGGGTGTACGCGAATGGCAATTATGGCGCGACACCGACATTTGCCGGATACAGCAACGCCACGGATTGTCGCCTGAGAAAACCTCAGTGCGAAGAAAATGCGTGTTACCAAAGAAACAAATTTGATTGTGCGAATATTTTACCTAACGTCACTTTCCCACCGTGTCGTATGGCCAAACGTTTTCGCTCGTTCTTTTTGGGCGATAGAAACTTAAAAGTCTGTAATATTGTTCGGTCACCTGGCCAAGTGGACTGTGTGAAACAAAATGGCAAATATTTTAATGCCAATAAAAAAGATGTGTGGGAAGATTTAGGCTCCAGCAGCAAAGTGAAAAATGTTGCGGAATATATGAAAGAAAAAATTTACGCGATGACCGCCGAAGGGGGCACGCCTTTGGCTAAGTCCTTGGCTGAAATTGGTGTTTATTACACCGCGTATTTGACCGATAGAGACAATACGTTTGCGCCAGCGTTGGGCAAAACCTTAATCATCCATCCTGACAGCGATACGCAAAGTACGATGACGGTTGGCCAGTTTTTTGATAATCAAGTACCGAAGATGGATAAAGGCGGTGCGGATATTATTAAGAAAACCATCAGCAGCCAGTATGTTGAGGAAAAAACCATTCCAGACCCCGGTAACCTGATCTCACGAGATGTGGATACCACCACCGAGGTCGTACCGATTCATTTGCTGACGTTTAGTGGTTATATCCCAGAAACGTTATCCCCCTTAAAACGCTGTAGAGGGCCGTTTGATGGTGGCTGTAATCAGTTTTTCTTCAGAAATTTTCGGGGCAAATGTTTTTTCCCGTCAAAAAAATGTGAAATTCCTCAGATAAAACACACCTACGTTGAGTCCCGTGCGCATCAGCAGTGTATTGATGCCGCCATAAAGAAATCACTGCAACCTGAGCTAAATGGGTTAACCGTGAAATGCGAATGGAAGCCTCAAGCAAATGCAGACTCTAATTGGAGCCTGAACAGCAATCATGATGCTGCTTACTGGGGTGATATAGACGGTGTGACCGATGGTGCGAATACCACCGGGTGGCATTATTTCTATGATGAAGCGGACAATACCTTCAAAAAAGCCAACCGAGATACAAACCGAGGGTTCTTTAGAGAAATCTTCCGAACGGTTAGCCCGGTCAACTTCTTCCGGAATAATGGTTATTACTACGGGATTTATGATGCCGTTACGAACTTGTATAACCCGGTTCTGAAGACCACAGAAAAGGTCGGTAACTTTTTCCCTTTCTGTCGTAAAGGCCTGTTTCAAGGCCTCATCTCTAACTTTGGCCCTTTCTCGGGATTACGTAATGATTTTAGTAATAACCGATTTAAACCGTTTAACTCTCCCTTCGTTTGTAAACCCGATACGGTGACATTCTCTTATGAAGCCGATGTGATTTTGGGTTACGTGGAGCGGTTCTTAACGGTAACGCGTAAGGTCAGTAGCCAAAGCATTGATGGGATCGCGATCAACCGACCGCAAAATCCATCCGTGTGTGTTGCTTCCAATCGCGCCGCGTCGAATAACCATGTGATCTTATTATCAGATGGTGACTCAACCGGGGATGATGGTTTGCTCTCGCGAGAATTGAGAGATTACATTGTTGGGCGCAGCCGTTTCTTTAAACGTTTGCCGTTCATTCGTTTATTCTTCTCGAATGATTCCAGCTACGATGTGATTGATGTTGCGAATGCATTATACGACATTGATTTACAACCTGGGGGATTAGACGAGACCTTGGAAAATGCGCGTACGCACACGATTTCGTTTGGCAGCAAATGGAATGGTTGGTTTGATTGGAGTTCCAGTGGCATTATGGAAAATGCAGCCGCAGCAGGCGGTGGATTTTGGGGGCGAGCAGGTAATGATGAAGACCTCTTCAACACCTTCAAAAAAATCATTCGCTCAACAGAGGGCAATCGCAACGCCATTCAAGGCCTTGAAAAAGCCAGCTTTGCACCACCCGCGTTTAACAAAAACAGAGCCACAGCAGATACCGTGGCTTACCAACCGTTGTTCCGTTCCTTTCCATGGCGTGGAGATGTTGAGGCTTATCAGTTTTCTCGGGTTGTGAAAAAATCCGATAACGGTACGCCGAATGATCACACGGATGACCAAGAGTATGTCACTTTTGAATACCTCCAGGAGCCACCGAATGGGAAAGATCCTTTCCTTTGGAGTGCACGTGTTGTCTTGCAAACGATGGATAAATCAACGCGTAAGATATTGACCTCGCAAAATGGTACGGCGGTTGAGTTTAGTTTCAACAACCTGTCTGGCATCGCCAAAGCGGACATCGAGTTGATTGCAACCTCGTTTGGCAATATTAATGCCGATGAAGTGGGTATCCCAGCGGCAGAATTGCTGATCTTAAAACAAGCGGAACAGATGAATGCGATTGTGTTACAGGACTTAGGCGACGTCGTGCATGCCTCCCCTGTCTTCCACAATGACATTTTATATGTCGCCGCTAACGACGGTATGTTGCATGCGTTTGATGCCAGACCCGAATCAACGTTTGCTGCACATACCGAGTGTTTACGGGAGCAAGAAGCGGATCCTACCGTACAGTGTGATGACAAAGTGCACCGGCGTGAGTTGTTCGCCTACATCCCAGAAGGTGTGTTCTCGATTGATAATGGTAAAGGTTTACATTACCTGAGTGATCCTGAATATTTGCACCGATACTACTTAGATATGACCCCGAGCATCGTTAAAGTGGGTGACCGGACATTATTGGTGGTGACGTTAGGCGGCGGTGGTTCATCCATCTTTGCCTTAGATTTGGATAGAATTGATGCAGCAAATTTTGATTCAGACCAGATTGGCGCCAGTAGTATCTTATGGGAGAAATCTTTTGCGGAGGGTTTATCGTTCAGCCTGCCTCAATTGACCAAAATGGGTGACCGAGAAGTGATGTTGGTGGGCAGTGGTTTTCCTGAATCACTCTCAACCAGTGTGGCCAAAGTCAGCTCTGATCTACACATCTTTAACCCCATCACCGGTGCTGAAAATGCCTTAAGTTTTGATATATCCGATGCACCGGATGCCAATGGCCTGGGCACGCCGACCGTTGTTGATGAAGACAATGATGGCAAAGGGGATCGTGCTTATGTTGCGGACTTGTCGGGTAACTTGTATGTGTTTGACAAAAACCGGAATGTGAAATTGCTCTATGACGGTGCGGACAATCAAATCATCACCACCAAACCGGCGGTTGCAAGACATCCATCCGGTGGTTTTATGGTGCTATTTGGTACCGGCAGCTACATTTGGCAAGGGGATGAAAGAAGCACTGAGCAAGAGTACTTCATAGGCTTACATGACGCTGAGGCGGACGTGGCCAGAGTGGTGCCGACAACCGAAAATGACTTAGAGAGCCAATTGGTGCAAATTAAGTTAACGGTTGTATCGCCTGATGGCACCGTGATCCCGGATGAGAAAGTCAACGAGAACACGGACGCGGACGAGGATTTTACCGCCTTCATCGTCGCGGATGCGGTAGAGCCACAACCGACCACACCGAAAGGCTGGTTCATTAAGCTGATTCGGGATAACAGCACGGATAAGCCTTCGGAACGGGTGGTGTATAATCCACGTGTGATTAAGAATCGCATTATCACGTTTGTGACGGTGCGCCCACAAAACCAAAACCAATGTAATCGTGGTGGCTTTAGCCGATTCCTCGGCCTACAAACCACTGACGGTTTACTCAGCAGTGCGATATTTGACCTGAATGGTGATGGGATTATTGATGAGCGTGATTTGGTCAATGGTAAACCCGTTGTTGGTTTTGGCTTAGATGAAGTATTCTCAGATACGAGTAGTGTGGATACGAAAAAAGGCGTTGATTTCTATGGCACGAAACAAAACGGCTCACCTGCAATGGCGAGTGCGCATCTTGGGAATAACCTAACACGGACCTCTTGGCGTGAGATCCGAGCGGGTGCAGCAGGATCCGGAAAATAATCATCGATTAATATAGGGAATACTGCGGTGCTCACAGTCTGTGAGCCCCGTATTCCCACATGATCTCAGGAGGCCCAACATGCGGCGGCTGTTCACAGCAAAATTTACACTACCCCTACTGGGCTTAATCGGCCTCATCGCCAGTATCGCGATTGTTAAACTACAACCTAAAATGGCACACAGTGTACAAGCTCGCTCGAGCACCCCTGTACACTTCATCTCACTACAACAGCATCAATTGTCACCGCAGATCGTCGGTTTTGGTACGGTGGAGCCGGATCTGAATCTACAAGCAAAAGCGGAAATCAGCGGCCGCATTATCTATCAACACCCGAGGCTGAAAAAAGGCGAAATCCTGCCCAAAGGCACGGTTTTACTGAAAATTGATTACAAAGATTACGACCTACAAATTAAACAGTCGGAAGCGGATCTACTGGCGAATAAAGCCAGCTTAAAAGAAGGCCGCTTAAACATTGCGAACAACCAACTGGATTTAAAAATAGCGATAGAAAAACTCACCGTGCGTGAAAGAGAATATGCGCGCTTGCAAAAGCTGCGAAAAAGCGGCTCTATCTCGCAGTCCAGCCTTGAAGCAGAAAGACAAAATATCTTACAACTACAACAAGAAGTGCAACAATTAAAAAATAAAAAAAGCGTCTTACCGAGTAACTTGCAAGTCACCAAAGCCCAGCTTGCGATTGCACAAGCCCGGTTGGCACAAAGCCGCCGGGACTTACAACGCACCAGCATCACGCTGCCGTTTAATGGCCGCATTAGCGCCGTGCACACCAGTTTGGATCAATTTGTGGCCACTGGTGCGCCGTTATTTGATGCCTCCGGTTTGGATAAAGTGGTGATTAACGCACAATTCCCCATCGACCAATTCGGGGTGTTTATCAAAGGCCTTTACGCCGATTTGGTCAGCATACCGGTGGCCAAAAAAGGCCTGAAAGTCAACACGATTTTGGCCTCGTTAGGCCTAAAAGCACGCGCCGAAATCACCAGTGGTAACTTTCAAACCTGGTCTGCAACGGTGGAGCGCATTACCGACAACCTAGACCCGCAAAGCCGGACGGTTGGGGTCGTCGTCAGCATCCAAGGCAATTATCAAGACCTGCGCCCAGGGATAAAACCGCCCTTGCTGTCTGGTATGCATATGCGGGTGACCTTGCTGGGGGCGGCGACCGAAGTCATGGTATTGCCGCGTTTTCTGCTCAATCGTTTTGTGCACAACCGCAATCAAGTGTATCGCGTCAGCGCAGACAACACGTTAGAAAGCGTGGCCTTATCTACGCTGCAAATGCAAAATAACATCGTCTTGTTGAAACAAGGTTTGCAACCGGGTGATAAAATCATCACCTCGGATGTATTTCCTGCGGTGGAGGGGATGCAATTGAGCCCCTCTGTCGATAATGCCACCGAAAAACAGTTGGCGGCTTGGATTAAGGCTGCGCAATGATCCGTTTTTTTACAGCCCACCCAACGGCGGGCAACTTATTGATGTGTTTACTCATCGTCGTTGGTTTGATCACCCTGCCGACGATCAAGCGCGAAACCTTCCCCAGCATCAAACGCTATTCCGCTGAAATCCGCGTGCCATACCCAGGGGCAACGCCATTGGATGTTGAGCAGGGCATTTGTGTGGTGTTAGAAGATGCTTTGGATGGCATCGGATTTATGGAGGAAAAAAGCTGCCAAGCTCAGCAAAACCTCGGGTTAATGACGGTGAAAATGCTCGAACAAGGGGACTTCAGTGTTTTCCTGGCGGATGTTAACAGCGCGGTAGACAGCATCAATGACTTCCCGGATGAAGCTGAAAGCGCCACCGTAAAAGAAGTCGGGCGCACACAAAATGTGGTTTCCGTGGCTTTAATGGCGGACCTACCCCGCACCGATTTAAAAACCTTGGCCGAGCAACTCAAACAAACCTTATTGCGCCACCCGGACATTGCATTGGTCACATTGCAGGGGTTTTCGGACCGCCAATTGCGCATTGAAATTTCGAACGAGCAGTTACGCCAATACGGTTTAAGCCTACAGGACTTTGCCAATATCATTCGGGAGCAGGATCTGGATCTACCGGTTGGGTCGATTGAAACGCATTTTCAAGAAACCCAAATCCGCTTTAAAGATGAACGCCGAAGTATTGCAGAGCTGGCCGAACTCATCATCATCAGTGGGCAGCGGGGCAGTGAAATCCGCCTAGGGGATGTGGCCACAATCACCGATACCTTTGAACTGGCGGAAGAAAAAGTCACCTACAACGGCAAACCGGCGGCGTTATTGCAAGTCAATAAAAATACCGTTGATGACAGCTTGGTGGTGCTACAAGCGGTCGAAGAGGTCATTGCACAAGCGCAAGCAACTTACCCGGATGGGATTAACGTCTCTTTAACCCAAGATGCCACCAGCATCGTCAAAGACCGCATCCGTTTATTGTTATCCAATGCTTGGCAAGGTTTACTCCTGGTGTTCGCGGTCATGTGGTTATTTTTTGCCTTTCGTTATGCCTTCTGGGTTGTGCTCGGGTTACCGGTGTCCTTTTTGGCCAGCTTTTTTGTGTTAGGGCACATTGGGGTGACCATCAACATGATTTCTCTGGTGGCATTTCTGCTGGCACTGGGCATCTTGATGGATGATGCCATTGTGGTGTCTGAATCCATTGGCAGCCAGATTAAAAAAGGTTTACCGCCATTAAAAGCGGCCATTGTGGGCACCACAACGGTGGCCAGAGGGGTGCTGTCTTCTTTTGCCACGACTTTATGTATGTTTGTGGGGTTGGTGTTTATTCAAGGGGACTTAGGTCAGATCCTCAAAGTCATCCCCATTGTGCTCATTTGTGTGATCACGGTCTCGTTATTTGAAGCCTTTTTTATCCTGCCGGGGCATTTATACCACACCTTATCCAAAGCCCATGACAAGCCTGAAACGCGGTTTAGGCGAGCCTTTAACCAATGGTTTGAGCGCCTCAGTTATCAGGTGTTAAACCTGGTCAATGAGATTATTAAGATTCGGTATTTTTTTATTGGCAGCGTACTCGCGGTGTTTTTTCTCTCCATCAGCATGTTGGCCTCTGGCACGTTAAAATTTTCCGCTTTCCCGAGTATCGATGGTGACCTAGTGCAAGCGCGGATTATCATGCCATCTGGCACACCGTTAGCACAAACAGAAGTGCTGGTGGCGCATCTATTGGATTCATTAGAGAAAACCAAGGCCAGCTTTCAAGCCAATGAATCCGCGGCCTTAATCAAAGCGATTACCGTTAGTTACAATGAAAACAGTGACGCATTTGAATCCGGGCCACATTTAGCCACCATCAGCGTTGACTTACTCACAGCCGAAACCCGAGACACAAAACTTCAAGCCTTCATCAATGCTTGGCGCACACACACGGGAGTGACCCCGCAAGCCCAATCCATCACCTTCAAAGAATCGGGCATTGGGCCGAGTGGCCGCGCCATTCAGATTCGCCTATTTGGGGATGACTTTGCGCAGCTATCTAAAGCCTCGTATGACTTACAACATTGGTTGAGCGGTTACCCCGGCGTGCATAATGTGATTGATGATTTACGTTTGGGTAAATCCGAATACGCCATCACCCTGAAACCGGGGGCATTGACCTTAGGTTTAAACGCGCAAATCATTGCCAATCAGTTACGTGCGGCGTTTCAAGGCATTGACATTGTGCAAACATATATTGCGCTAGAAGCGTATGACATCACGGCCATTCTGGCAAAGTCATCCAGAGATGACTTTGGTGACTTTGACACCTTCGCGATTATCCACCCACAAAATCAAGCGGTGATTCCGTTATCATCCGTGGCGGACATTCAACCAACCCGAGGATACGCACGCTTGAGCCGGGTGAATAACCAACGCACCGTGACCGTGTATGGGGATATTGATGTTGATCAAAACAACACCAAACTGGTGCTCGCAGATGTGGAAAAACATTGGGTGCCGCACTTGGCACAAGCTTACCCGAACCTGCGATATTCGTTTGAAGGGGAAATCAAAAATGCCGGCACCACGCAAAAATCCATGCGCCGGGCTTTTTTCTTTGGTTTGATCGGCGTGTTTATCTTGCTTTCATTCCAATTCAAAAACTATCTGGAGCCATGTGTTGTCCTGGTCGCCATTCCGTTGTCTTTAATCGGGGTCATCTGGGGGCACCTGCTGATGGGCTTGCAATTCACCATGCCCTCGATGCTGGGTTTTGTCTCCTTGGCCGGGATTGTGGTGAACGATGCCATTTTGCTGGTTGAATCGGTGAAAAAGCGTGTCGAGCAGGGGGTGGATATTCAGACGGCGGCGGTTAAAGCCAGTAATGACCGTTTCAGGGCGGTGCTGTTAACCTCGATCACCACCATCGCGGGGATGACGCCTTTGTTGTTTGAATCGAGCCTGCAAGCGCAAGTGCTGATTCCGTTAGCCACCAGTATCGTTTTTGGTATCGCCACCTCAACCTTTTTGGTGTTGTGTGTGATCCCTTGTTTGTATGTGATTTTGCATGACTTAGGTTTCGCCCAAATCGAAAACCACGAGGATTCGGTCAGCGTTTAGATAAAAATGGGTGTGCTTATGCGTGTTTTAAAGCTGTATAGGCTGTTGATTGCGTGTTTACCTAACTTCTCAAGAATGGATCAAAACGGCGGAAGAGACATGCCATAGCCCCATTCAGTCATTTTTCTGGTATTCTGCGGTGAAATCGGTTGCTTTGGTGGTGATTGGTATGGGAAGAAAGGGTAGGGTGGTTTTTTGAATAAACAGGAAATCAGGGCTCAGTTAGAAGGAGTGGATCCGTTGCTCTGTGTTGCTTTTGCAGCACGTGCAGCTATGCGGGTTTTGCCGTTATTAGCGCGAAAAGAAAAATCTGCTTTTGGGTATTGGAAAAAAAATCGCGCAAAACATCTTTTGTCCATTGTGTTAGCACAGCGATTGGGTGTTTATTGTTCCGTCGGTGGGAAAATGAA
>Ga0256847_1000263_pt1 | contig 36283 bp, 28 predicted proteins | sample TeddybearmetaG_FD_189099 | JGI IMG/M metagenome (GOLD analysis project Ga0256847, IMG submission 189099) | Hydrothermal vent microbial communities from East Pacific Rise, Pacific Ocean - Teddybear | ecosystem: Environmental > Aquatic > Marine > Hydrothermal vents | place: Pacific Ocean: East...
TGTTTCTGGTCCAATGCTAGCGCTACCCGCTGTCGATGAGGGTGGAGCAACTTGGATTGATGTACGCTACGGGCCTTTGACAAACGCTTGGCCGAATGGTGCGGCACCTTGGGATTATCACTTGGGTGCAGGTTCGCCAGCGGTAGATGCGGGCTCTTCCAGAAGCGCTCCTCGAACGGATTTTGATGGCGAATCGAGACCGATGGGAAATAGATTTGATATTGGCGCCGATGAACAAGTCGACCCAACGGCTCCCGGAGGTACTGTGAGTTTTTCTAGCGGCGCATTTGGTGATGTCAATGTTGGTGAAACTAGTATGGTTACTATAACTGTCAGCGCTTCAGGTGCTCCAGTGGTATTCAATAGTTCCTCTGACTTGGTGGCACCATTTGCCAAAACCGGCGATACTTGTACAGGTACAACAGTTTCTGCAGATGATATATGTGCCATTACAGTCACATTCTCTCCGACGACCACAGGAATTAACGATGCCGAATTATTCATTGATAGCAATGCTAGCAATGACAATTCGCAAGTTATACCAATATCAGGAACAGGTGTTTTCCCTCAAGGTACCGTTAGTTTCAGTTCATCGACTCCATTCCCAATAAATGCAGCCGGCAGGTTGAATTTTGGCAATGTCGAAAATGGTAATGTTGAAACTACGGTCACACTGACGGCCTCAAATTTTCCTGTCACATTTAGTGCACTAGGATTACAAGGAAGCGGTAGATATAGCATAAGTGGCGAGGACAATGGAGACTTATGTTCAGGAGTCACCTTGGATGCTGGAGAAAATTGTACTATCATCATTATCTTTAATGCGAATGGCAATGCGCCAAAAAGGGGCTGGCTTAACGCTTCCCATGATGGGTTAGGTAGCACACGGCTCAGACTAATAGGACGATAGATGACGAGAGTTAAGGAATGGATGAAGTTGAGTGTGGGGTATCGATCAATACGATCGGTACCACCGGCTCGCTCCTCGCTTAAACGAATGAGAAAGCCACTTACGAGTGGCTTTGTTTTTGCACTCTTAATATTGAGCTCATGGACGATTAAAGCGACCGAGACAAACAACAAGATTGTAGCAAAAGAGCAACAATCCACCGTAAAGACAACAGGTCACCACCCTCGCACCAAAACCTACATGAAACGCAAGTGGGGAGTAGAAGTTCTCTTTGTACGTCAAACTGCTGCGGGCTACATGCTTGAGTTTCGTTATAAAGTGCTCGATGCTGAAAAAGCAAAATCACTTTTTGAAAGACAAACAAAACCGATTTTAATACATCCTCGAACTGGCGCTGAACTCGTTGTGCCGACTCCCGCCAAAACAGGCGCACTGCGTAACTCAAATCCGCCTTTAGTGGATCATACTTATTGGATGTTTTTTGCCAACCCTGGAAAGTTAGTGAAAGTGGGCGAGATAGTGAACGTAAAAATTGGTGATTTTCTGGCGAAGGATATAGTTGTACAATAACAATAGTAGGGAGAAATTTATGTCGAAAAAAATCATCATCACTAGTCTTTTAATTGTAGCCGCTGCGGTAGGATATTATTATCTTTCTCCCACCTTGAAAGCATCTAGAGCGGTTGAGTTACTAGTGGATCGCAACATTGAGGCCCGTGGCGGTTTAGATAATTGGAAAAATGTAACAGCACTGCATACTACTGGACAAATGGATGTTGGTAAGGGAATAACACTACCCTATGTTTTAGATCAACAACGCCCAAACAAAATGTGTTTCGAATTTCTATTTGACAAAAAAGCTACTATTCAATGCTCGAATGGTAAATCAGGTTGGAAAGTTGTTCCATTTCGTAACAGAAGTGCGCCAGAAACGATGACAGAAAATGACCTTCGCGAAGCGGCTGATTCAGCAGATCTGTATGGACTGCTCTACGACTATGCTAGCAGAGGAAATACTATCGAAATTTTAGGGCATGAAATCATTGATGATAGAGATGTCACTAAATTGAAGATAACTTTACCACTAGGCGCAGTTCGTTGGTTATATTTAGATTCAGAAACGGCGCTGGAAGTTAAGTTAGAATCGATGCGCGAAGTGCGTGGTAAACTGCGTCGGGTAGAAACTTTCTATCAGGACTGGCGGGAAACTGATGAAGGATTATTAATTTCATATCGCCAAGAAAGCAAAACCGAAGGGGATGATCAATTTCATTTTATTACGGTTGAACAGGTTGATGTGAATCCGGAATTTGAATCAACTCGATTTGATATGCCGACTAACAACGACAAACCTGCTTCGGGTAAAGAGACACAATGATTTTAGCTAATAAGATCAATATTGTTTTCTTATTTTGTCATATCTTGTTGGCCGGCTTATGTTGTTCTGCGGTCGCCAAAGAATATTCATCATCGGATAAAAGTGCCAATAAAAAGCATGAACAAAGTCATGTGGATCATGATATGCACGCTGGTCATCGTGCAGCCATAAAAAGCGCAAAATATGTTATTTCACGAGCAAATTACTCATTACCCGACGTTGAACTAATAACGAGCGAAGGTAAAATAACTAATTTAAATTCACTCTTAGATACTAACAAGCCAATGGCCCTCAATTTTATCTTTACAACTTGCACAACAATTTGTCCGGTAATGACCGCTACCTTTGCTCAAATGAGAGCGACATTGGGAGATTCTGCAAAAAACTTACGAATGATCTCTATAACCATTGATCCAGAATATGACAGGCCTCGTCGTCTAAAAAAGTATTCAGATAATTTTAATTCCGGATATGATTGGATTTTTTTGACAGGTGCTAGTTCGGATATTTCAAAGGTTACTCGAAGTTTTGATGCATACAACGGATCTAAAATGAATCATAAGCCACTCACATTATTAAGAAAATCCAACGATGAAAAATGGATTCGTGTGGACGGTTTGATAAATAGCTCGTCGCTAGCAAAATTAATTAATGAACATCTACTCGATTGAAAATATTTGCGCTAAGTTTGTCTAACTTTCGCTTAGTTTTCCTTTCGATTTTTCTTGTTGGCTTCTTCTCATCCAGTAGCATTTCCGCAGAAGAAAGTACTCACGATCATTCCGATGGCTACAAAATTTACCGCTTGGGAGTTCTTCCTTCTGGAAAAAAGCTTACTGCTATTGTTGCCGGTGACATTGCTGTTTCGGGAAAACAATTTAGTTGCGCAAACTGTCACGGTCGCAGCGGTATGGGGACTATTGAGGGAAATTATATAGTACCTCCCATAGCGGGGCAGTTACTCTTTAACGATTCGACTCAACCGATTCGCCCCGCCTATGATGAAACTAGCTTAGCTAAATTATTGCGCTCTGGTATTAACCCCAATGGAAAGCTTGTTGACCAACTAATGCCACGCTTTATTTTATCAGATAGTGAAATTTCAGATCTCACTCGCTACCTTCGCGGGTTGTCTATGCAAAAGGCACCAGGCATAGATGATGAAGTCATAAGATTAGCCACTGTTATTACCGAAGATACGGATCCAAAAACTTCTCAAGCAGTAATACAGGTTCTACAAACTTATGTTGAAGAGAAAAATCGTCAAACGCGATTAGAGGGTCGGCGGCCAAATCGCGGCAAAAAAGCAGAATTAAGATCCGCATCTTTATTTCGAAAATGGACGCTCGACATTTGGACACTTAAAGGACCTACATCTAATTGGGCGGCACAACTTGAAGATTACTATAACTCGCGACCCGTATTTGCTTTGCTTGGCGGTGTAACTACTGGAAGTTGGGATCCGATAGGAAAATTTTGTGAAAGCAATGCAATCCCGTGTATGTTTCCTAGTACGGATTTAGCTGAGGCAGGTGAAGACGATTTTTATACCTATCATTTTTCAAGAGGGTTAGAACTTGAAGCGGATTTGATCGCGACTCAGATAGTGAAAAGTCCAGTCGACAAAGTAATTCAGGTGTATTGCAGTGATTTAGCGAGCAAGGCCGCCAAGCGACTAAACTTTCAACTTAGTTCACATCGGATCACAACTGAAATAATCACTTTTAATTGCGACAAACCAGATATCGATAGGTTGGCGAGAAAATTGAACCTCATACGAAAGGTTCCGGCTGTGTTGTGGATAAATCGGGACATACTCGATCGTTTAATCAAAGACATTTCTACTGAGAAAATTTATCTATCATCAACAATTTTATCAAGGCAATTAAATTCGATAACCGCCGCAAGTTCATCCAAAATTACTGTTGCTCACCCTTTTCTTCTACCCGGTGAAAGCGATTCGGCAATGAGGCGATTTAGACTATGGGCAAAATTACGTAAGATAAAAATAACTGAGCCGCGATATCAAGCGGAAGCCTTCTTCGCTTGCTTGGCCTTGAAAGATGCACTGACTCACGTTAGGCGTTTTCGAGTAAGAGATTATTTTTTGGAAGTGTTAGATCATTCTCAGGGTTTAGAGCTTTATCTTCCTATTTACCCTCGAGCAACCCTGGGGCCAGGTCAACGTTTCATCTCTAAAGGAGGTTACATTTTACCAATTATTGCAGGGGAACCCGACATAAAAAATGCTATCTGGGTAATACCATAATAATCTACACTAAAGTATACCAAACAAGTTAAGAGTTGTTTCTATTAATGGTTATTGAGTAGATTTAGTATACGAGGATTATCTTTGGCCAGAACAAAAGAATCCAGACCAAACGAATTCTTTCGATTTGGGTTAGCTCCTTCCGCGAGCAACGCATTCACACAGCTTAAGCAATTATTGGTCACTGCCAACATGAGTACGGTAAAACTCTGATTATTTCTTATTGATAAATTAGGTTCAGACCTAAGCAGTAAATTAACAATGTTTGGCTGATTGCTGGTGGATAGCATGAGAGCCGTATTTCCAGTCTTTGACTGGAGATCAACATCTACCCCGTAGTCGAGTAGAACTTCAACACATTCTACACAGCCTTGTTTTGATGCCCACATCAAGGCGGTAAGACCTCCCGCATCAACTTCGTTTAGGTCGATTTTCCTCTTTGCCAGTATCGATAAAACCGCAACATTAGAGTTTTTTGCTGCGATCACCAAGGGCGTTTGTCCTCGACTGTTTTTGGTGCTAGCGGATAGGCCACGTTCTAGCAATAGTTTGGTTATTTTGTATGCGTTTTTTTCGGACGTAATTGAGAAGTTAACTAGTTGGCTATCGATGGGGCCTGTTTTTATTTTTAGAAATAATAGAGTTGAAGCTAAGTTCTGCTGCTTAACGGCCTGAAGTAAACCTTTGCCAGGTAATCCATCTAGGCCTAGTGATTTGGCGCGATTGAGTATCGGGCTAAGAAATTGTTCGTTATCTTTTTCTATTGCGAGAAAAAACAACTTCTCTATGCTGGCTTTATTTCCATGGGATTTGATTGGAAACTTATTTGTCATTGTTTTAAGAAGCCGAAGCTCGTCGTTTTCCATGGCGATACTTATTGCAGTTTTGTCATCGCTCGCTTCCTGCCAAGGGGAGGCACCTTGCTGTAATAAATAATTAGCTAATTCAGTTTGATCCTGTGCAACGGCTATCGGTAGTAACGGCCAGTTAAAATAGGGGCTATTTTTGTCCTTAACCTGCTTTTTTAGCAAGTCTAATTGGTGAATGAGTTGTTTCTTGGCTAGTGCTTTGTTATTTATCTTTTCTAATTTTCTAGTTCTCTTATCTAGCAGAGCCAGTTTCGCTTTTTTGTTATAATCAAAAGCTGACCTACCACTAACGTCTTTAAGATGTAAATTGGCTCCCTTGTTTAATAGCCATTGCGCGACATCCTGTTGTTTTGCTACCACGGCAGCGGTTAAAGCAGTTTGTCCTTTTGAGTTCAGCAGGTCTAAATTTTTCAATTGTTTCGCCATGGTCATCACGGCTTTCAATTGTCCATGTGCGGATGCGATGTGCAAAGGGGAATTGCCAGATTTATTGAGTAACTTTAAATTGACTTTCTGTTGAATCAACCAGAGCAAAACTTCCGTTCGATTTAACTTGATTGCCGTAATTATTGGTGAGTCGCCCAATCTATTTAGATGGTTTAGTTTAGCACCATTAAGATACTGCTTGATCACAAGAGCTAAACTACCGCTACTAACTGCGAGTTCAAATAATCTTTGGGTTTGTGGCTTAACTCTACTTGATCTATCTTCTTCCCGCGCAATTTTTTGCAGCATTTTTTTAGCACGCCTATTTCCCATGGATGCAGCGTTAGTTAAATAGCGCTTGGCTAATAGTTTATCCTTTCCTATTTTATTTCCTTTGAAATATAATGAGCCTAAAAGAAAGGCAGCTTCGGGCAATTTTTTTGAGGCATCAGTTAATAGTTTTTTGGCCTTCAGCGGCGAGCGAATCGTTCCTTTGCCATTAAGATATAAGATCGCTAATTGATATTTTGCTTGTAAGTTGTTTTCTGCCGACAAGAGACTCAGTTGTTGAGAGGCTTTGGAGAATTCTCCTCGGAGCAAAAGTTGCTTTATTGTCGTAGGGATTTCATCCTTAGCTATAACAGATTTTGTGTGTGGGACTAAGCTTAGCAAGAATATTGTAAAAATAAGTGTTCTCATTTTATGATTAGTGATGATGGGCTTATTCTGTTCCATATTTTATTTCCACTTTAATGCCAATATCTTTGAGAAGTTTAGTCGGCAATATTCCACCGGCGCATACGATGATTGCATCATTCTTCATCTTAAAATTCTTATCATTCAGCGTCAAAACTGCGTACTCGTCAGTAAATTGTTTAACTTGAGAAGAGAAAAGAACTCTCAACTGACTACTTGCAACGAGAGTTTCCACACGCTGTCTATTCTTGGCTTTTGCTCGGCCAAAACTATCCTTACGATAGGACAGCGATACTTTCGGTTGCTTTTCATTCGCGCTATTGAGATCAGCAATACTACACGCGGCCTCGATAGCACTATCTCCGCCGCCAACCACTAGCACAAATTTACCTTTAAATTGCTCAGGATCAGTCAATCGATAGATGACTTTACTCAGCTCTTCTCCGGGAACTCCCAGTTTACGAGGAGTGCCTCGTCGGCCAATCGCTAGCAATACACTTTTCGAAATATATTCTGACTTACTAGTCGTCACCTTGTGCATCCCATCGGTGTTTCTTTCAACCGATAAAAGCGTCTCTTCTTGTTGAATTTTTAATGAGTACTTATCAATTGTTTCTTTCCAAAATTGCATCAAGGGTTCTTTCCGTATTTCGCCGAACATCACTTTTCCAACCAAGGGTAATGTTGCCGCCTGAGTCATAACCAGTTTGCCTTTTGGAAAATGCGCAATAGTTCCACCAATAGATTCTTGATCAATGGTAATACTTTTAAGTCCGTGTTCTTTCGCTCCCAATGTTGCTGACATTCCAGCCGGACCTGAGCCGACAATAATACAGTCCAATGCCTGTGCATTTGAATATTTTACTTTTGCTACATATTTAGCAACTGAATCTAACGCCTGTCTCCCTTGTTCCATTGCGTTTCTAATTAATCCCATTCCACCTAACTCGCCGGCTATAAAAATACCGTCCACGCAGGTTTCATAGTTTTCTTTTACATCGGGTATTTCGACTCCTCGTGTAGCGCTGCCAAAAACAAGTTTAATTGCTTGCTCAGGACAAGCCACCTTACAGGCTCCATGGCCAATACAATTGCTGGGATTAATTAATTCGGCTTTGCGATGGATCAGGCCTAATACGTTATGTTCCGGACAAGCTGAAATACAAGAACCGCAGCCGACGCAGGCGACTGGGTCGATAACCGGATGCAGGCTAGCCGCCTCAGTTAACCCATCAGCAATAGCAACATCTAACTGACTAATGCTCTTACTGTGATTCCTTTTACGACGGAAAAAATAAATCAGTAAAAACACCAATAGTGGTGTTGAATATACTAATCCAGCGAATACCCAATTTGGCACAAAACCCCCTTGTTAGTTTTAAGAAAACAGCTATTAAGCTGAGTGAATGACTGTTCCCTAAATCATATTAGTTTGTAAATCATATCAATATAATGATAGTCCAATTTTAGCATAATAACAGGGCTTAAAATGAGACATTGGTTCGAGTATATAGGTCAAAACAATGCTAAAATTGCACGTTGTTCAAATATTATCTTAAAGCTAAATCTAAATGTTAATTAGTCTCATTTGCTAGTAGAGTTTTAGTTGGCTTTCAGAGCAAAAAATAAGATATTTGGAGATTTTTGTACTAATGTTATACATAATTTTTTATGATAGTTGAAGGAATAAAAATTTGAGTTTTATTAAGCGATATGATGCCTATATATTTGCAACATTCACGCTTCTAGTCCTTAGTTTAGGGTGGTCGCAAAGGAATGAATATTGGTTGAGTTCTGAAAAAGGATGGGGCTATGCACTAGGAATAATAGGTGGTAGCCTAATGTTGCTATTGCTGTTGTACCCACTGCGAAAGCACTGGAAGTTCGCTCGTGATTGGTTTGGAATTAGACACTGGTTTAAATTGCACATGCTTCTGGGTGTGATTGGTCCAGTTTTGATTCTATTTCATAGCAATTTTCAGCTCGGCTCCATGAATAGCAATATTGCGCTTTTTTCAATGTTATTGGTGTCGAGTAGTGGAGTTATTGGTCGCTATGCATACCAAAAGATACATCGAGGGTTGTATGGTAAACAAATTGAATTTTCTGAACTTCAAAAAGCGTTTGAATCGAGCAGACAATTTTTGACCCAAAGTTCGATCTTGGAACACGAGATTCATCAAAAACTAACCATGATCGAACAACAGGTAATAAAAAGGAATGTTGGATTTTTTATCGCTTTAGGTTGTTATCGACATGCAACTAGAATACAAAAACAACTTAGGGAAAACCTAAAACGAAGAGCCGATTTACTGTCGTCAGATAGGGGTAAGTTTAAAATTTTTGTAAGTGAAGCAAAGCTGTTATTGACGGGAGTTGCACGATTAAGAAGAATGGCGAGTTACACCTTGTTCGCGAAAACATTTTCCCTCTGGCACATTTTTCATTTGCCGTTATTTTTCCTGATGATTTTGGCCGCGAGCGTGCATGTATTTGTAGTGCACATATATTAACTAAAGAATGACACGGAATGAAAATATTGAACCATAAAGGATTGCTACCGTTTGTTCTCTTAGAGAAAAAAACAAATAGGTGCGTCTTTTTATCGGTAGTATTGGTTGTGTCTTTGGCATGGTTTCCTAGTTTACTTGCTGCCGAACAAGAATTAAGTTTAAAGCAAATGTTATTAACTCCAGGTGATCTTGTTGAGGGGCATGCCGACATCGAAAATAAATGCGAATCCTGTCATGTTCATTTTGAAAAATCCAATCAAACGCCCTTGTGTTTGGACTGTCATGAAGAGATAAATGATGATATCAAAACGAAAACCGCCTTTCACGGACAGATTTTAGGGAAAAGTATTAAAGATTGTAAAAATTGTCATACCGACCACAAGGGACGAAATTTTGACATAACCGGTTTGGATACGGATAATTTTGACCATTCAATGACCGATTTTACCTTGCAAGGTAGCCACGCTAAATTAGAGTGTTCGAGTTGTCATACCGCACTTAAGAAATCATCCGCTCAACAGGTAAAAGGCTTGAAGGAATTACCAATTGGCGAGGGATTTCGATTTAAGAAATTTGAATGTGATAGTTGCCATGTTGATTTTCACGAGGAGGCTCTAGGCAATGAGTGTGAAAGTTGTCACAATCCAAAAGCATGGACATCTAGCGATTTTGAGCACGATAAAACAGATTTTCCTCTGGACGGTAAACATAAGAATTTGCAATGTAATAGTTGTCATATAGATAATCGTCTCGAAAAAATTGATACTCAATGCCAATCATGCCATTTGGCAAAAGAACCTCATTTAGGTATTTTTGGTACTGAGTGCGCCGATTGCCATTCCGCTGAGCAATGGAAGCCAAAATTATATAACCACCATAAAGAAACAGGTTACCAGTTAAAAGGTAGTCATTTTGAACGTAATGGCAAAGCACTAGCCTGTATTGCCTGTCATTCCGAGGAGCTAAAGCCAGCTACCCAGTGTATTGGCTGTCATAGTGATGATGATACTCATCAGGGATCTAATGGAGATAATTGCCAGAACTGTCATAACCAAAAAGAGTGGGACAAAACCGATTTTGTGCATGATTTTGCAACTACAGGTTTTATATTGACAGGCGAGCATCGAAAAGTTGATTGTGAATCATGTCATCTTCCGGGCGAACTTCGCGAAATTTCAAACAAGAAAAGTCTTGGTTTGATAAGAAATTGTATTGATTGCCATCAAACGATTGACCCACATTTTTCTCAATTGGGAAAGGATTGTGGAAATTGCCACCAAACTGATGGATGGCTAGAGTCTGTTCGATTTAATCACGATTTTAGTGACTTTCCTTTAACAGGTTCTCATCAATTGCTTGTTTGCGATGCGTGTCATATTTCTTCAGAATTTTCCGACCAATCGCAAAAATGCGTGAGCTGCCATCTAGATGATGATGTTCACGAGCAAACATTAGGTGATAATTGCGGCTCTTGCCACGATACTTCTGTTTGGAGTCATTGGCAGTTTGATCATCAGGAACAGACTAAGTTTGCTCTTGAAGGATCGCATCAGAATTTAGAATGTAAACTATGTCATAACGAGCAAATGAGAGATCCTCTCAAACCAGGCACCAGTTGTATCAACTGTCATAGAGACGATGATGTGCATAACGAGGGTTTTGGAATAGAGTGTCAGGAATGTCACTCTCAAGTAAGTTTCGAAGAGTTAGCTTTTTGAGGTAATACTATGAAAAATCATAATAAAAATTCAACATTAAGTTTTACAGCAGGCGAGAATAAAACATTAATATCACTGTTGTTTGTCATGTTTGCGTTAGCAATGTTTAGCGGTCAAAGTAATGCGGCACAATTTGATCACCAGCTCAGTAATTTCCCTTTAGATGGTCAGCATCAAGCTTTAGAGTGCCAAGATTGTCATCAAAATGGCTTATTTAAGGGAACACCGACTCAATGTGAACTTTGCCATACGGATTCTAACCAAATTGACGCGACCGCAAAATCGTTTAACCATATTACCACTCAAAATCAGTGCGCCGATTGCCACACCACTCAAAATTGGAGCTCAATAATTAGAGTGGATCATCAAAGTCTCAGTACCGATTGTTCAACTTGTCATAATGACATACAGGCATCCGGTGTTAATAGTGAACATATTCAAACGACTCAAAATTGTGAATCCTGTCATATAGACAATAACTGGAGCACCATTCCTAATATGAATCATGACGAAGTGCTTGGTGATTGCATTAGTTGTCATAACGGAACCGTTGCAGAGGGAAAAAATCCAGAACATGTATTAACGACTAACACCTGTGAAAACTGTCACACTTCTATTGAGTGGGACCCGGTCTTTGCGGTTGATCACAATGACGTGCTGGGTTCTTGTACTAGTTGTCATGATGGAAATATTGCTACTGGTAAAGATCCTGACCATTTGCCGACCCTACTAGAGTGTGATTCTTGTCATAGTAATGTAGCTTGGGTACCTGCGACTTTTGATCATGCAGGCACCATGGATAATTGCTTCAGTTGCCACGATGGTACTATTGCGGAAGGCAAAGACGCTAGCCATATTTTAACCAGCACCACTTGTGAAAACTGTCATACCACCATTGAATGGGATCCTGTATTTGCAGTTGATCATAATGATGTGTTGGGTTCTTGCACTAGCTGTCATGATGGAAATATTGCCACCGGTAAGGAAGCCGATCATGTGCCGACTACTCTGGAGTGTGATGCTTGTCACAGCAGTATAGCTTGGGTTCCCGCGACCTTTGATCATGCTGGTACCACGGATAATTGCTTCAGTTGTCACGATGGAACTATTGCGGAGGGTAAAAATCAGGATCATATTTTAACCAGCAATACGTGTGAAAACTGTCACATTAACAGCGCTTGGGATCCGGCTTTCCAAGTGGATCACAACGATGTTCTTGGCTCTTGTAGTAGCTGCCACGATGGTAATATAGCCACCGGTAAAGAAGCCGATCACGTACCGACTACCCTGGAATGTGATGCGTGTCATAGCAATTTCGCCTGGGTTCCAGCAACTTTTGACCATGTTAACAACATCGATAATTGCTTCAGTTGTCATGATGGCACTATTGCCGAAGGCAAAGACGCCAATCATATTTTATCCAGTAATACCTGTGAAAATTGTCACCTTAACACGGTGTGGGATCCGGCTTTCCAAGTGGATCACAATGATGTTCTAGGCTCCTGTTCTACTTGCCACGACGGCAATATAGCCACCGGTAAAGAAGCCGATCACGTACCGACTACCTTGGAATGTGACGCGTGTCATAGCAATTTCGCTTGGGTTCCAGCAACGTTTGATCATGCTAACAACATCGACAATTGCTTTAGTTGTCATGATGGCACTATTGCCGAAGGCAAAGACTCTAATCATATTTTATCCACCAATACCTGTGAAAATTGCCACGTGAATACAACCTGGGATCCGGCATTTCAAGTAGATCACAACGATGTTCTAGGTTCTTGTTCTACTTGCCACGACGGAAATATTGCTACTGGCAAAGATCCTGATCACTTACAAACCACTTTAGAGTGTGATAATTGCCATCTAACAACCGCCTGGACACCAGCAGTGTTTGATCATACTGGGATCGTTAATGGATGTAGCAGTTGTCATGATGGCAATACGGCGACAGGCAAGGATCCGGATCACGTACTTACTTCGGATACTTGTGAAGCTTGTCACACGACAATTACATGGAGCCCCGAATTTCAGGTCGACCACAACGAAGTCTTGGGCTCATGTTCAAGCTGTCACAACGGCACCGATGCCACCGGCAAGGATGGCAACCATTTCGTTACAACCTTAGAATGCGATTCCTGCCATATCGTTCAAAATTGGACGACTGTAGTTTACGTGCATACTGGCGCATATCCGGGTGATCATAGAAGAAACTTAGACTGCACTGACTGTCATACCAATAATCAAGAAACGATCCCTTGGCGGTTCCCTTATCAGCCCGATTGCGCAGGTTGTCATGCAAATGACTATAAAACAGGGCCCCATAAGAAAGCAGGCAATATTAAATATACGGTGTCTGAACTTAGAGATTGTAATGGTGCATGTCACGAGTACACCAATAGCACATTTACCACAATTAAGAAATTTCGAACGAATGAACATAAAGTTAGAGATAGTGAATTTTAAGTAAAGGTATGAGTGTGAATTTGCGACATTTAGCTTTAGTGACGGCGTGTTTGACAGGATTTGTTGATGCCGCCAATATTAGTGAAATTAGATTCGGGAAAACTGAACAACGCTCTCGGCTCGTTATTGAATCGGATACTCGCTTGTCAGCTGGAATGGAATGGACTTCAAAATATCTAGTGTTGGAGTTAACCGATATTGAGGAAAAACCCTCAAACGAAATCATTACTCTATCTGCGCTCTCAATAATATCGAGTATAAAATGGAATGAAAAAGATAAAATCTTAAGACTTAGCTTGCCGATCCGTCGGCAGGATTTTATTCAGGAATTTCGGCTCGCTGCGCAAGGTGGCGTGCCTGAACGACTCGCTCTTGATTGGCGAACGGATAAGACCGATGCGTCAGTAGGTTTGGTTATAGAAAAACCAAGATTGCAGGCCATCTCCGCAAAAACTACAATTTCTTCTGGTATAAAAATACCTTCCAGTTCAGAAACCATTTTACTTGATGCAAAAAATGCACTAACTGATAAGAACTATCGTCTAGCCATATCTTTGCTTAGTCAATTATTGAAACAGGGAACCAACCAACAACAAGCTTTTTCTTTAGAATATTTGGGGGTGGCTCGGGAACGGAACAATCAATATGCATTTGCAAAACAGTACTATCAGCGTTTCATTCAGGAATATCCTAATTCTGACAATTTAGCAAGAGTTAGACAAAGACTTGCTGCTTTGATCGGTGTACAAAATATAGGAAATAAAAGAAAACTGAATAAAAGCAAAAGGAAATCAATCAGAAATCGTTCAGCTGTTCGCGGTAGTATTTCTACTGATTATCGTCAAAGTGTACTTGTGAATGATCTTGGAGAAAGCCGTCAAACTTTGTCGCTGCTTGGGTTGGATGTGGATGTGCGCGGTAATTTTGATGAAAGCGGTGTCAAATTTCGTTTTTCTGGAAGTCATTTTGAAGACTTAACAAAAGAGGGTGGCTCAACAAATGATCGCTTGCGTTATGCCAATGTGGGCTGGGAATCTGTGGGGAGAGAATATCAGATAGATATTGGACGGCAAAGAAGTCGAGGAAAAGGTATTTTTGGACGATTTGATGGTGCTGTATTTGGTTATGCGATTAATGAAACCAACAAAATAAACTTAACAATAGGTGCTCCCGTGTCGTCTTCCAAGGTTCTCAAATTGGATCCTGAGAGAAGTTTTATTGGATTAAATTATGAATGGGATGAAATGATAGCTGATGTTGATCTCAGCGTATTTTTTCTTAATCAAACAATTGGCGGCTTAACAGATAGAAGAGCTATTGGTGGTGAGGTCAAATATGTAAACTCTGGCACATCCGTATATAGTTTAGTGGACTACGATATTTTTCACTCTGAGCTTAACGCCTTATTGTTATCCGTATCCCATACAACCAAAGGTAAAACCCGTTATCATGGATCATATAATCAGAGAAAAAGTCCTTACATCAGCACCAGGAATGCATTAATTGGTCAATCGGCCGATAGCGTCGAAGAACTTCAAGATTTGCTTTTGACCGATGATGAAATACTCGATCTCGCTGCAGATAGAACCCTGCAAAGTGAAACAGCGACTTTTCAAATAAGTACACCGATAAATAAAACATTTGATATTAGTGGCAGCATTACCCAGCTTTCTATTTCTGGTGCACCCGCATCTGGAGGAGTTGCTGAAATAGTAGCTCCAGGTAGTCAAACTTATTTCAATACTTATATTAGCGCATCTAAGCTGTATAGCGGTTCGGACACAAGTCAACTAGGCTATCGAATGTCTAAATTAAGCAACTCAGATGTAAACTCTGTCTACATAAGTAGTCGATACCGATGGAAAAACGCGTTCAGTTTAGCAATAAAATTTCGCTATGACGATCGCCAAAATGATAATGGGGGAGGGCAGCAAAACATTTCACCTAGTCTAAGAGTTCAATATCAAAATAAGACGCAGTTTTTCTATGCCGATATCGGTGCAATTATGTTCACCAACCAGGTGCAAAACTTCGAAGATATAAAAACAGATATTTACTACAGTTATATTGGATATCGATACTTCTTCTAGAGGCTACCTAGCATTTGCAGTAATATGCTCAGGATTAACAACCTACACTCCTAGTGAGTTGTTTTAAGGTTAATCTCCTCATATTTGACAGGATTTTAGAAAAGCACAAAAAACAAAAAGCTTGCTAATCCAGCACTACTAATTACTAGCGTTTTTCGACGAAGTAAATTTGAGGTTAAACCTAAGATCAATCCACTAATCAAGATAAGCAATAGCCCGACAGCCATAATTTTTTGAAACGTTTTGAAAGCTCTAGGACCATGACCTTTGTGAAGTTCAATGATAGTAGCGACAAAATTAGGGGTTCGCTTTACGACAACTAATTTATTATTTTCTTTCTTGAAAAGAAAATGAAGTCTTGATGTAGGACGCGTATATGAGCTAGTCGAGTTTCCTTTTATGTATTCAAAATTATGTTTAATATTATGCTTACTAAGAAACTGCTCGACTTGATTTTCCTTATCTATCGCATCAAAATCATATTCTGATATATTGCCGCTATATATTTCTTTTTCTTCTGTAAATCCCTTTTCACCCATTAAATAGAGCCCACCGGAAATAGCCGTGATAATTACTAGTGGCGAAAAAAATGCCGCTAAATATAGATGTATATTAATTAATGATTTTCTTTGCATTGAAATTTCTTCCTATTTAGCAAGCCCTGAAGATTTAGAATATATTAGAGTAATGTGATAGAAATAATTAGCGCTGCATGTTTCTTATTAAGCAAAATACTCGTAATACGGAACAAATCCAGCGTTTTAGGCTGCTAGCGTGGCATTTTCACGAAAATTGTCTTCTTATCGTCCATGAACTTTAAATTAATCTTCGAATTATTAGTTAGACCAATTTGTGTCATCCAACGTCGAACATTAGCATAAACATCTTGTTGTCCTGACAACTGGCTAACAGTCACCTCTACATCATTAATTTTAAATGTAGCAGTTCTCATTTTTGACGTATTCAGAGCTTTCATTGAATCTGGAATGTGCGATAAAATTGGTTGTTCATTTTTATCGAACTCGAGCTGATCAATGAAATACATTTTAAAACTCTCGGTAATAGCATCAATTTTTTGTTTAGAATCTTTAGCCTTAAAAAACCAAGTAAATTTTTGTTTTTTATAGATGACACCAATTACGCCTTGTGATGATTCTACGATTGTTTCTGAATGAGGGTTATCGAGTTTAAACTTATCGCCAAAATGGCTTTGCGTTCCCATTTGCTCAAATTTACTATCCAAAGCCTTCGAAATGTTTGCAATATCTTCGCTGCTATAGTCTTTTTGTTCGACCGGTTTTAGAACGATAAATGCGATGACTGCTACACCTATCAAAAGCAACGCGGTGATAATTTTGTGATTCATTATTAGCTCCAAGAAATGGTTAAAGATATTCGGTTATTGTGCGCTTTATCTGACAATTACTCAAATTATTCATGCTAAAACTGTTTAACATTGTGAACTCTATTATATAAGAAAATCAACTCGCTCGTATCAACAAAAGAGACAAAACCCTCTGCATACCAGTAAATAATATAGATTATTTTCGAGCCACATGGTGAGATATAAGACTGAGTATATCTAGGTGTTCTTAATAACGATTAATAAAGTTTACGTATAGGATAAGTTTATACAGTTTTTTCATTGATGATTGGTCTCGTTGCTACGAGCATCAGAAATTATGGACAATGGTTTCATGTGTATTAATAACAAGGAACGGATGTATTGTTAACGTAGCAATAGAGGGGACTTATTTAATACCAACTAACTTCTGCCCCAATATCACATCAGCCTCTAGCTGGGTAGCATCATCCCATTGCCACTCTTTATTCTCCATTAACAAAATAACGGTTGAACCTAGTTTAAACCGACCCATTTCTTCGCCTTTTGAAAATGAATGCTCTCCCTTTGAATAATGCCAAGTTTCAATTTCTGTTCTACTGGGAGGTGTGATATTTCCAGCCCAAACCGTTTCAATACTGCCAACAATGGTCGCTCCCACTAGCACCATCGCCATTTTCCCAAATGAGGTTGAAAAAATGTTTACCACTCGCTCATTTCTGGCAAACAAGTTAGGAACATTTCGTGCAGTGAGTGGATTAACTGAAAATAATTGCCCGGGTACATGGGTCATTAACTCTAATTGACCATCACAAGGCATATGAATTCGATGGTAATCTTTAGGCGCAAGATAAATAGTACAGAATTGGCCCTGTTGAAAATGTTCGGCCAATTCCTGCTCCCCACCGAGCAGCTCTAACGCTGAATATTGGTGCCCTTTAGCTTGAAGTAATTGTCCTGCATCAATTTCACCAAATTGGCTAATCGCCCCATCTACTGGACAGCACAGGGCATTAGGATCACTATTAATAGGACGTGTTTCCATGTCTATTGCGCGGGTAAAAAAATGGTTGAAACTCTCATAATGAGTGAGCTCTGGTTCTATCGCAATGCTCATATCCACAGCGTAAGCTTTGGCAAAGCGTTTAATAAAAAGATTTTTAAACCATGGAGTTTTAACATCAGCCAGTTTGCCCGCTAATAGTGAAATTGCATGTTTTGGAAGTAGGTATTGCAGGATAATTTTAAGTTTGTTCATTGCCGCTGTATTTGGAGTCGTCGATAAAATCTAACGAAATTTTAACCTAATTATTTTTAATGAGCATCAATATCTTCAATTAGTTGGATAAATATCCCATAAATCAAGATTTTTGGGCAGAAAACCCAAATTTTAACTATATTTATTAGAATGTTAGTCACGTTTGTTGGACTCTTATAATAGTGAAATTATTCACAGAATCCCACCAGCCCTAACAGGGGCTTCACATTCTTTTACATTGCCTCTTAGTGAGTTGGTTACGATACCCATAAGTAACAGCTCGGAGTATACTGATTTTGAAGAATCAGCCATTAAAAATTAGCACACATTCTGCGGACATTGAGTCGGCTCTTTATGAGATCACGGAGCTTGGAATCAGCTGTAGTAGTATGGAGGATTACTACGAGAAAGTTCATGCGGTTGTTGCTCGACTGACTTACGCCGCTAATTTCTTCATTATTCGATATGATCAAGATTCCAAAGAGATGGAATTTGTCTATTTTGTGGATGAAGCGGATACTAATCTGAATGTTGAAAATCTCAAAATTCTTACTCGAGAAGATCTCAAAAAGAGTGCCACTAACCATCTACTTCAATCCGGAAAAATGCTGCATATGGGTGAGGAGCTGCAAGCTAAACTAGATGCAGACGGAACGATTGAAATGCACGGAACCGCACCCACGGATTGGTTGGGTGTCCCTTTAAAACATCAAGATGAACTTTTGGGTGCTATGGTCATTCAAAGTTATGATCCGCAGATTAGTTATGGAAAGCGGGAAGAAAATATTCTTCAATTTATTTCTCGTCAAATCGCATTACTCATCAAAACTAAAAGTTCCGAACAGGACCTGATTGAAGCTAACAAATTATTGGAAAGCCGAGTAAAAGAAAGAACTGAATCGCTGAATAAAATCAACTTCAAACTCAGTGGTGAAATCGAAGATCGAAAAAACAGTGAAAAAATACAGTCAGCATTGTTCAAGATTACTGATCTAGTTAGTACCACCAGTGGTTTGAATGATTTTTTCAAGAATGCACATGATGTTATCGCTGGATTAATGTTCGCCAAAAACCTCTATATTGCTCTGCTAACAGATGATCGCAAGTTCGTTGATTTCGTTTATCATGTCGATCAACAAGACAAAGCGCCGGTAAAAAGAGAGATGAGTCGGGAGAACATTAAATTAGGATTAACAGAGCAAATACTGATTTACCGAAAAGTAATTTTGTTTAATCGGCATAAGGAAGATGACAAGGCAAAAAGCGGAACCGATTGCGCCTCCTATTTGGGTGTACCACTGAAAGATAAAAATACGGTTTTTGGCGTGTTGGCGATTCAGAGTTATCAACAGGACATTATTTATAACGAATCCCACAAAAATATTTTAATTACTATTGGTAAACAAATAGCGACTGCGATTTTACGCAAAAAAGATTCTGACTCGCTTAAGGCGGCGCATGAAACTTTAGAACTCCGGGTAAAGGAAAGAACATTTGAACTGGAAGATACCATCGCGAAACGACGGAAAATAGAACAGCAACTTGAGCATGATTCTTTACACGATGCGCTAACAGATTTACCCAACAGGCTTTGTTTTTCCAATTTATTGCGTGAGCAAGTGAACAAAGGAGAAGACGGAATAAAAGAGCATTTTGCGGTGTTGTTTCTTGATCTCGATCGCTTTAAGGTCATCAATGATAGCCTAGGCCATCATGTAGGTGATTTGTTCCTAATCGAAGTGGCGAAGCGTCTGAATTACAGCTTACGAGGCGATGATACCATCGCTCGTCTTGGCGGAGATGAGTTTTGTGTCCTGATGAAAGGCGTTGACAAAATAAAGGTGGCGATAAGGCTCGCGGCAAGGATTTTAAAGGATCTAAAAGACCCAATTGTGGTAGGTAAACACTCACTAATTACCAGTGCCAGTATAGGAATTAGAATGGCTGACACAATTTCTGCATCACCTGAGGAAATAATGAGCGATGCTGATGCCGCTATGTATCGAGCAAAACATCAGGGCAAAAACTGTTTTTGTGTATTTGATGCTGAAATAAAGCAAATTGTTACCGGTAGAATGGAAATGGAAAATGATTTGCGCGAGGCGTTGGCAAACCGGGAGCTATATCTCGTGTTTCAACCCGTTTTTGATATTCAAACAAAGAGAACAATCGGTTGTGAAGCGTTAATACGATGGGAACACCCAGTAAAGGGGTTTATTTCTCCGGCGGAATTCATACCCATTGCAGAAGAAACGGGCGTTATCGTTGAACTTGGCGAGTTTGTTACTGAACAAGCGATTTCTGCGATAAAAATAATGTCAAATAATCCATCAACTAGACATTTGTTTGTTAATATTAATGTTTCGACGGTACAAATTTTAACTAGGACATTCGACAAATTTTTAAGAGATATAATTGCAAAAGAGGACATAGATCCAAAGTTGATTAATGTTGAAATCACAGAGAGTATTTTAATAGAAGATTACTCAGCTGCAATTAACTTTGTTCGGGAAGTCCGCTCCATGGGCGTGAAAGTTTACTTGGATGATTTTGGTACGGGATTCTCTTCATTAAGTTATTTGCATCAATTTCCATTTGATGTGATTAAACTGGATAAGTCATTTATTGACGCGATGGAAGACGGTAAAAAGAATATCGCCATCGTTCAATCCATAGCAAGTATGGCGGCAAATTTAGATATGAAAATTGTTGCAGAAGGAATTGAAACTGAAACTCAGCTAAAACAGCTGAAAAAATTTAACTACGATTATGGTCAAGGATATTTGTATGCTAAGCCTATGCCATTGAGAGATTTAATCAATTTTTCTCAAAGTTAGGATAGTTTCTTATCTCAAACTGAGGTTTGTAAATTCATCTTTATATAAGATTACTTGAAATAATCTTCTTATAATTAGACCATCGCGCTTTACTGATCAGACCCTTTGCAACGGCGATTAAAATCTCACAGCCTGGCTCATCAATATGTTTGCAGTCTCTATATTTACAACTTCCTAACAAAGGGACAAACTCACAAAATCCCGACGCCACCTGACTGCTGTCTAAATGCCACAAGCCAAATTCCCTAATTCCGGGAGAATCTATAATAAAGCCTCCTTTTACTGGATCATTGCCCAGGCAAAACAACTGAGAGGCGGTGGTGGTATGCTGCCCTAATCTTGAATTTTCAGAAATTGATTGAGTGGCAAGCGTTTCTACAGAGAATACCCAATTTATAACGGATGATTTTCCGACGCCAGATTGCCCCACTAGAATACTTGCATGGTTGGCAATAGCCTCGATAAATTCCTTTTTACCGTTGCCATTTTTAGTGCTTATTTTTATAACAGCATAGCCGAGTGTCTGGTAAGTAGATAATTGTTCTTCAATGGACTGTTTTTCTATCTCTTCAGTTAAATCCCATTTATTAGCGACAATAGTGATATCAATTCCTGCGTTTTCTATTGCGACCAAATAACGGTCTAATAGCACCGAAGAAAAATCAGGTAGTGGCGCAACCATCACAAAAACACGATTAATATTAGCCACTACCGGTTTTAAACCTTGATGATGAGAAGGTCTTTGCAATAATGAAGTACGCTCTTCGATCGATTCAATAACGCCTTGTTGATTGTTAGAAACACGAAAACCAACGCGATCGCCAGCTACCGGTGCGCCTAAGTGTTGGCGTAAAAAACAACGGGTCACTTGGCCAGTTTCAATATCCATCGTATCGGCTTGTTCACCAAAGCGAGAGATCATCAGCCCTTTTTTAAGTTCGCCGAGATCGCCCATTTGCATAATAGTATTTGCCAGCAATGCTTTTTTACGTTGAGTCTTGGCGATCTGTCTCTGCTGCCGTTCGGTTAATTTGTCTCTTTTTGCCAACGGTTAAACCCTTGTATAGTTGATAATTCAGATCTTAACACAGCTAACATCAAATACCCGTTAGCCTTCAAGATGAAGAATTTGGCAAGGCTAGAAACATGCTTAAGATCTCGAACGTTTCGCTTGTTTCCTGTTAGAATTACGTTGCACGCTCAAAAGGGGATAAAAGTTAACAATGAAAAGCTCAAGTAACTTAATTTGGATAGATTTGGAGATGACCGGGCTCGATCCTAATAAAGAGAAAATCATCGAAATAGCCACTATTGTGACCGACAAACATCTCAATATTCTGGCCGAAGGACCTATGTTGGCGGTTAGTCAGTCGCAAGAATTATTAGATTCCATGGATGAGTGGTGCACCAGTCATCATGGTGATTCTGGCTTAACTCAGCGGGTTTTAGATACTGATACATCCGATAAAGCGGCAGAGCAGCAAACCATCGAGTTTTTAAAGGAGTGGGTTGATGCTGGAAAATCACCGATGTGCGGCAATAGTATTGGTCAAGACAGGCGTTTTTTGGTGAGATATATGCCTGAGCTTTCAGACTATTTTCATTATCGTAATATTGATGTCAGTACTTTAAAAGAGTTAGCAGTGCGTTGGAAGCCTGAGATTTTAAAAGGATTCAGCAAACAAAATAAACATTTGGCTTTAGATGATATTCGAGAATCTATCCAGGAGCTAGCTTACTATCGAGAACATTTTATTCAGCTTTAAGGCAAGTAGTATAAGATGAACAAAAAGCGATCACTCAATAACTCTGTGGCCTTGTACAGCGCGAAACAGATAAAACAGATTGAACAAGAATACGCCGCCAGCTCGACTCGAGGGACTTACCCCTTAATGGAAAAAGCAGGCACGGCATTGTTTAAGCAGTTGCTATTGGAGTGGCCTCACACTAAAAATATAATTGTTGTTACTGGAAAAGGAAATAATGCCGGTGATGGTTTTGTGGTGGCTCGGCTGGCCGCAGAGAGTCGAATTAAGGTCATCGTTTGTGCATTGTCTGAAACCAAATTGTTGACCGGTGATGCGCTTCAAGCTTACCAAAAAATACCGCATAGAAACATAAAATATCTTAACCTTGAACAAGTGGATTTTTCAGCTAGCGATATTATTGTAGATGCGATATTAGGCACAGGCATTAAAGGAAAATTAGTTGAGGATTATTTAACCGCAATAAAAAAAATCAATGCTAGCTCATCGCCCGTTGTTGCGGTGGACATTCCCACCGGTGTGGAAGCGGACACAGGATTTGTTCATAACGATGCGATTGAGGCGGATCTAACCGTTTCTTTTGTTGGACACAAAAAAGGAATGTATACCGGAGATGCGGCTAAGTTTTGCGGTAAAGTTAGCTTAGAATCACTCGACATTTCTCAAAAATTCTATGACCGGCAAGAATTCAATCTTTTTACCCATACTTGGCAGAGCATTAAACACCATTTGAAGGCTCGAGACATTACCAGTCACAAAGGTCAATTTGGCCATACTACAATTATTGGTGGGCAACAGGGAATGGCTGGTGCAGCGATATTATCCGCAACTGCGGCAGCAAGAAGTGGTAGTGGATGGACATCTGCGTGGGTGGGTAAAGATTGTGTCGGCCCGTTAATTGGTCGTATCCCGGAAGTCATGGCGCAATCGATTCCCGAAGTAGAAATAAAGAATAAGCTTTGCTCTGAGTTAATATCGCTCCCTCACTTGGGGCGTATTTTTGTGGTCGGTCCTGGGCTGGGTGAAGGCAGTTGGGGCCAGCGCTGGATCACGGTATTATCGGAGTGTGAGTCTGCCCGAAGTTGTCGACAAGTTTGGGATGCTGATGCTCTTAATTTACTGGCAGAATTTACCGACTCTGCGAGTAATCGTTTTAATTCGCATAGAGTTCTGACGCCGCATCCTGGTGAGGCCGCTAGGCTTCTTAAGAGCAGCACTCATTCAATATCGCAAGATCGTTTTAACGCAGCGCAATCGATCGCCAAACAATATGGAGGCGTATGCGTTTTGAAGGGCAATGGGACTATCATTGCGGATGAGAAAGGTTTTCAGATTGTTTGTCCGGTGGGTAACCCAGGTATGGCAAGCGGTGGGATGGGGGACGTACTGGCTGGTCTTATTGGAGGACTGTTGGCACAAGGTCATAGTCTTATGGACGCGGCTATTTTGGGCGTGTGTATCCATGGCGAAGCGGCGGACAAAGCCGCGGGAAGAGGCGAATTTTATCGCGGAATGCTCGCCAGTGACTTATTTGAGTATTTTCCCACGCTACTAAATGGATGATAAATTGTTGGTCTTTTTTTAAATACTGCGTAGTAACAGTTTATGACCTCGAATAACGATTAGATTTTGGGTTAGAATAAGCGCGACTATTACTAACTCTATGTTTTTTTCTGTGAAACAATTTTTAAAAGACGAACAAGCAACGCTTGAATTTGGTGCGAAGTTAGCGGACTGGTTGCCGCAAAAAGGGATCATATTTTTGCACGGGCGACTAGGCGCTGGAAAAACAACCTTAGTACGCGGATTACTGCGAGCCGCTGGGCACCAGGGTAACACTAAGAGTCCCACCTATACCTTAGTTGAACCCTACCAGGTGGATGGTCAAATTTTCTACCATTTTGATCTCTATCGTCTGTCAGATCCAGAAGAACTTGAATATATGGGATTTCGCGATTACCTGGATGAAAATAGTCTTTGCCTGATTGAGTGGCCAGAAAAAGCGTCGAATTTTCTGCCTAAAGCAGATTTGGAGCTTACTTTAAGCTATGAAGGAGAGCATAGAAGTATTAAACTTGAGCTTCAAAATCCGGATTGGAAAAAATTGGCCGTGTTCGAATGAGGTTTGCGCTGAAAACTTTAAAATCACAAATTGTTATTCTTGTTGTTAGTTGTTTATTAATAACTAGCAATGCATTGGCCAGTGATATCAACGGAATTCGATTTTGGCAAGATCCAGAAAAAACACGTATTGTTTTTGATATGGATGGTCAAGCAGACTACAAAGTTTTTACCCTTACTAACCCCAACCGCTTGGTTATTGATATCGAAGATGCCAAGCTAAAAATTTCGGTTACTTCTTTGACGCCGCCAAATTCTCTAGTGAGTAAGATTCGAAGCAGCGAACGAAGCAATAAAACCAGAATAGTATTAGATTTAAAAAAACCCATATCTACCAAAGATTTCACTTTAGAACCGTTCCAAAAGTTTGGGCATAGATTGGTGGTTGATCTGCGTCCAAAAGGAAGTAGAAAAAAGGTTGTAAAAACCGCCCAACGAACCCAACAAGCTGATCGAGATATTATTATCGCGATTGATGCAGGACATGGCGGTGAAGATCCCGGAGCTCCCGGCGGCGAAAAACAAGTTTGTCTGGCAGTAGCAAAAAGACTTGCGGCGCTCATTAACAAAGAGCATGGCATGCAAGCGGTGTTGACCCGTAAGGGTGATTATTTTGTTGACCTACTCAAAAGAACGGAAATTGCCAGAAAACACAAAGCTGATTTGTTTATTTCTTTGCACGCGGATGGATTTAAGGACAAAAGAGTACGGGGTACTGCTGTTTGGGTTTTATCAACAAAGGGTGCTAACTCAGAAATAGGTCGATGGTTGGAGCAAAGAGAGAAGGCTTCTGACTTAGCCGGTGGAGTCGATATTTCTCATCAAGATCCGCTGGTGGCGCAGGTGCTAATTGATTTATCGATGCGTTATTCGGTGGGAGAAAGTCTCAAAGCGGCGGATTCAGTACGGACTAAACTCGCCAAAACGATGCCTAAAATGCACGGTAAAGGGATCAAAAAAGCGAATTTCGCGGTCTTACGAATGCCTGACATCCCCGCTATGATGGTGGAAATGGGCTATATATCAAACCGAACCGAAAATAGACTGTTAAAATCGAGCAATCATCAAAACAAAATATCCCGAGCGGTGTTTGCAGGGGTCAAAAGCTATTTTAAATCAAACGCGCCGGATGGAACCCTCTACCAGAAACTTGCCAAGATAAAATCTCACAAGGTTAGAAGTGGTGATACTCTCTCGCAAATCGCGATGCATTACGGGACTTCGACATCTGTGCTAAAGCGATACAACCAGTTAAAAAATGATCGTCTAAGGATTGGCCAAATTCTTCAAATTCCTGGTGCATAGCTGTGTCTTCACTCTCATCTACTGCCGAATATCCCCAGCGGATACAGCTTCTTGATAACCGACTTGCCAACCAGATAGCCGCGGGCGAAGTGGTTGAACGGCCTGCCTCGGTGGTTAAAGAACTGTTAGAAAATGCTATTGATTCAGGTGCTACGCGAATTGAGCTGGATGTTGAGCGCGGCGGTGCGCGTTTAATTCGGGTAACGGATAATGGTTGCGGAATTCTTAAAGAAGATCTAACCCTTGCGTTAGCTCGGCACGCCACCAGCAAAATTTCCACCAGTCAAGATCTAGCCGCAATTAATAGTTTGGGGTTTCGTGGTGAAGCGCTTGCCAGTATAAGTTCGGTATCCAAATTATGTCTGACTTCCAGAACGCAACACTCCGAGTTTGCCTGGCAAGCTATTGCTGAAGGTAGAGACATGGAGGTCGAGGTTTTACCCGCTGCGGCAAGGGTAGGTACAAGAATTGAAGTGAGAGATCTATTTTTTAATACGCCCGCAAGGCAAAAATTTTTAAAGGCAGAAAAAACAGAATTTAATCATATTGAAGAGATATTTAAACGCCATGCACTTGCCAATCCATCGATTGCATTTATCTTAAAACATAATAATAAAGTAGTAAAAAGAGTTCCTGCTAGTCATCACCAAACAGAATACAAGAAAAGAATCGAATCGATTTGCGGGGGCGCTTTTGCCGGTAACGCTAATGAGTTTAGTTGTGGTCATGATGAGTTAAAAATTCATGGTTGGCTCGGCGGTATCAATTATCATCGCAGTGAATCCGATATTCAATATGTATTTTTAAATGCTCGACCGGTTAAGGACAAAATGCTTAATCATGCCATTCGCCAGGCTTATCAAGGATTGCTGCCACCGGGACGAATGCCGACCTACGTGATTTTTCTATCCATCGATCTGAACAAAGTGGATGTGAATGTACATCCAACCAAACATGAAGTGCGTTTTGATGAGCAACGAATGGTGCATGACGTATTAGTAAAATCAATTTCTGAAGTGTTAGCTGACTGTACATCTGATAGCTCATCTGAATTAAATGCGCCGAAATTCGCAACGGAAGGGGATAAACATAGCGATCTGTCATCTAGTTATTCTTACCCGAAACCGTTTAATAACCGAAACTCTAATTTCAGTGTAGGCTACAGTACAGTCTCCTATGCTGAGAGTTTTTCTGGCGGACAAACTTTAGACTCCAGCTCTGCATCATATGAAAATATACGATCTGAAAAGAGTGTAAAAAATTCAAATAATAAAGTAAGGCTAGATGAAAAATTCTGGATCGCTGTGGATGAACATCATGCTTATTTAATTAACGAGCAAAAACTTTTTTCTAGTACTCTTTCTTATTTTCTGAATGGTGTGTCTTCGCAAAAAGAACATCTAGTTATCACCAGTAAGCCTCTCTTATTTCCGCAAACTATTGCAATGAATTTGGAACACTTAGAAGAGTTGGAAAATATACAACAGTTGCAGAAATTAGGATTCGTATTTGAGCCTAACAGCGACACGGGGATCACGCTCCAGAAAATCCCTGCTTGGTTAACAGATTATGAAGTTAGTTTTATTGTCAGTAATTTTGAACATTGGGTTAAATTGCTTGCTAGCCAAAATAAATCGAATATAACTCGTCTTTATCAATCACTCAAGCCATTTTCTAGCGATACGATTAATCAGTTAGTTGGGGATAGAGCTTTGAGTGATTTAGAGGGTAGCACGGTCAAAATATCAATTGATGATCTGAAAACTTAAAGTTGCTTATAGCAACAACGGAAAGTAGGGTGGGCAATTTTTTCTGCCCATAGGTTTCAGAAAGTTAGTTCTAAAAGTCATAGTGGGCACATAAAACATGCCCACCCTACAAGAAAAATGCGTTATCAAATTAGTAAGAAGCTAAAAAAAGGATTAGTTTGCAAATAAAATATCAAGACAAACCCGTCATATTTTTAATGGGTCCCACCGCCAGTGGAAAAACAGCGTTAGCTATTGAGCTTTTTCTACAAGGGAAGGTGGAACTCATTAGTGTTGATTCTACTATGGTGTACACGCAAATGAATATCGGTAGCGCCAAACCTAATGATAAAGAATTAGCACTAGCGCCTCATCATTTGATTGATTTTATCGATCCAAAAAATAGCTACTCAGCGTTAAATTTTTGCCAACATGCCACCACTTTAATTAATGAAATTCATGCACGTGATAAAACGCCCTTGCTCGTTGGTGGAACAATGCTCTATTTTAAAGCGCTACGAGATGGGTTAGCTGATTTACCGGAAACAGATGTCGATATTCGAATTAAAATTAAAACGCTACTAGAAGAAAAAGGTTTGGAGTTTTTACATAATGAATTATCAAAGGTAGATAGAATAACTGCCCAGCGTTTGCATGTTAACGACAGTCAAAGGATTACTCGCGCGTTAGAAGTGTATCAAATGACGGGCAAGCCCCTGTCAAAATGGCACCAACAACAAAAAAATCGCGGCTTAGCTAATCCTCTGTTATCAATTGCATTGGCTCCAGCAGACAGAAGTATTTTACACCAAAAAATAGCACTCAGGTTCGACCAGATGCTAGACGATGGTTTGTTAGATGAAGTGGCAAAGCTCTATCATCGAGGAGATTTAGATCTCGATTGTTCGTCGATGAGAAGTGTTGGATATCGGCAGATATGGCAGTATATGCAAGGACAACTCAGCTTGTCTGAAGCAAAAGACAGAGCAGTTATTGCCACCAGACAACTAGCCAAACGTCAATATACATGGCTTCGTAGTTGGTATGACGTGAAATGGTATGACCCAAACGATTTCGATGAGTTAAAAACCTGTAAATTAACCATTAATAAATTTATTGATTTAAGTGAAGGCTAAATACCATTCATTACCGCTGATCTGAGTTGTTAGCTCTATGTCTATCGGATACTTCGAGGATTACTGGTCACTCTTATCCCGAGTTGAGGTTAAATATTGAATTATGCTTGAACTTTTTAGCGATTGTCCCCACTAATAAAGTAGCAGCTAATTTGAGACCGTTTTCCCTCAGTTATATCTCATTTTGAGTTAGAACGAAATGGTCTGTAACACTATTCTCTTTGGAACAGTCTCATTATTACTGCTAGTATGTGGTTGAGTTCTGATCATTTAGATATTGGGTAGTCGGTTTTTGGAAATGCAGCAGAAATTGCTTAGAATATTTTGCATCAGAATTGAGACTAAACAAGGAAAGTGTATTACGAAGTTTGCTAATCAGTCTGCAGGCTTTCCTCGAAAATAAATATAGCACGAGACCTTTGAACGAAACGTATGACAAGTAAAAATGACTAAAATAACACCGCTTTTCGTTGTAAAATTTGCCAATAGCTAGCTATTAGCTTCATTTTACGCCTCAATCAGCATTATTTTAGCCCATTTTTCTTTTGTCGTAGTTTCATGGAAAGGTCTCAATAAGATAAAAATAAAAAGGAGACTACTATGTCAAAAGGACAATCTTTACAAGATCCTTACTTGAATGCACTTCGCCGAGACCATATTCCGGTGTCCATCTTTCTCGTCAATGGGATCAAATTGCAAGGTCAAATTGAGTCATTCGATCAGTTCGTTGTTTTGCTTAAGAATACGGTTAGTCAAATGGTATATAAGCATGCAATTTCTACGGTCGTGCCAGCTAAGAATGTTAAATTGCCGCACGCCGATTCGGACAGTAATGACGACAGTGGCGAGAGCGCTGGTAATTACTAAAGGCCTTTATCGGATTAATACGACGCGGGCTGATAAATTTCTAGCCCGTTTAGTTGTGCCTGTTGTTCATCTCACCAATATGTCTTAAAGTGTACCTAGACTACATACTAAAAAGAGTATCTAAAGCTTTTGTTTGATCGTCACTCCGGCGGCGAAAACGCCATACTAGTTCATATCGAACTGCCCGACTCTCATGATAAGGAAGACAAAGATGAATTTGTCGACCTAGTGGTGTCTGCAGGACTAATGATTAAAGCGATGGTTGGTGGCAGTCGGCAACGACCACACGCACGGTATTTTATTGGTACCGGCAAAGCAGAAGAAATAAAGCAAATTGTCGAAGAATATGAAGCGGATGTTGTTCTATTTAATCATCGACTTAGCCCTGCGCAAGAAAGAAACATCGAAGAATTGGTTTGTTGCCGAGTCATTGACAGAACAGGCTTGATCCTAGATATTTTCGCCCAAAGAGCAAAAACGCATGAAGGCAAGCTTCAGGTGGAACTAGCCCAATTAAGGCATTTGTCTACCAGACTGGTGAGAGGTTGGACCCATCTAGAAAGACAAAAAGGGGGTATTGGACTTCGAGGCCCAGGTGAAACGCAGTTAGAAACCGATAGAAGACTACTCGGTGACCGCATCAAAAACATCCGTAAACGCTTAGATAAAGTAGAAAAGCAGCGGGAGCAAAGCCGAAGAGCAAGAAAAAGAGGCAATATTCAAACTGTTGCACTAGTCGGTTATACCAACGCAGGTAAATCGACGATCTTTAATCAGCTAACCGATGCTAGGGTGTACGCTGCCGATCAGCTGTTTGCAACACTTGACCCGACTCACCGACAAATTGAAGTGATCCCGGGACAAAGAGCCATTTTGTCCGATACGGTGGGATTTATTCGCCATTTGCCCCATGATTTGGTGGCGGCTTTTAAAGCAACCCTACAAGAAAGCCGACAAGCTGATATTCTGTTACATGTTATTGATGCATCTGATCTGCGAAAAGAGGACAATATTGAGCAGGTCTATAAGGTGTTAGAATCGATTGGTGCTGGTTCAGTCCCAGTGATCGAAGTTTATAACAAGATTGACCGGCTAAAAGAAGTAGCGCCCAAAATTGAAGTGCTAACAGATGAAAGTGTTATCGCCAGCGGTGGAAGCAATGAAATAAGCCATCGAGTATGGTGTTCCGGTAAAACAGGCAAAGGCTTAGATTTAGTTTTACAGACCATCAGCCAACAGCTAGAAATCGAGTGGTTGGACTTGAAATTACTGATTTTGCCCCAAGATCTGTCTATTCGGAGCGAGCTTTACGATTTACACGTAATTAATGAAGAATCCGTCCATGAAAATGGCGAAATCGAACTGAGAATAAAAATAGATGCCGGTGATTGGCGTCGATTGAACAGACAAACTGACAAAAAATTAGAGAATTGCTGTATTGGAGAAATCCCAGATTTTTCTAAACCAGAACCAGAACCAGAACCAGAATTTTAATAGAACAAAATGTTAGAAAGCTAACAGGAGAAATCTATGGCTTGGAATGAACCAGGTAATAATAACGACAAAGACCCTTGGGGCAACCGTAAGAGACAAGAAGGCCCGCCAGATTTGGATGAACTAGTGAAAAAAATTGGCACTTTTTTTGGTGGTGGCGGTAAAGGCAGCGGGAGTAAAAACTCTTCTGTCGGAGGAAAAAGCGTTTATGCCACGGTCGTAATCGTTGCTGGTATTATCTGGGCTGTTTCTGGTATCTATACCATTGATGAAGCTGAAAAAGGCGTTGTTTTACAACTCGGTAAATATGACCGAACCGTGGGTGCCGGATTGGGATGGGTTCCCAGGGGTATTGAAAAGGTGATAAAAGTCAATACCGATGAAATCAAAAACGCACCCATTAGCGGCGTAATGCTGACTAAAGATATTAATATCGTAGAAGTCGACGTCGGCATTCAATATCAAATCGCTTCACCAGAAGACTATCTTTTTAAATTAGGTAATGTTGAAGAAACGCTCAATCAAGCCGCTGAAAGTGCTTTGCGGCAAGTGGTTGGTTCAACCAATGTCGATGCGATTTTAACCACCGATAAAGAACGTATTCAAGATGAGTTAAAAGTCGAACTTGATCAGGTATTAGCGCAATATAAAAGCGGCTTAAGTGTCAGAACTGTCACACTAAAACGAGTTCGTCCTCCAAGGGAAGTAAATGAAGCCTTTGAAGAAGTTAACCGGGCGGCTCAAGATGCCAAGCGTGAAATTCAGAATGCGGAAGCGTATCAAAACGAAAAACTGCCACTAGCAAAAGCGGAGGCTGAAAAATTTAAACAACAAGCTGATGCTTATGAAGCAACAGTTTTAGCAAAAGCCAATGGTGAAGTCGCCCGTTTTAAACAACTTTTACCACAATATACCGCAGCACCAGAAGTGACTAGAACTCGTCTTTATTTAGAGGCGGTTGAAGAAGTGATGTCGAACACAACTAAAATAATGATCGATACCAATGGTAGTAATAATATGATTTATTTACCGCTCGATCAAATCATGAAAAAGAATAGGGGAGAATAATCATGTCTAATAAAGGTATAACTAGCATTATTCTTGTACTATTGGCTCTTATTGTCGCGTCTAAATCTCTCTATATTGTAGAGCAAACGGAGAAGGGATTAATTTTAAGATTCGGCAAAGTACTGCGGGATGCGGAAAATAATCCAGAAGTATTCGATCCAGGCTTGCACTTTAAAACTCCGTTTGTTGACAATGTGGTGTTGTTAGATACCCGAGTTCAACTAATGGATGGTAGCCCTGATGTATTCACTACTCAAAATAAAGAGTTTCTAGATGTAGATACTTATGTTCAATGGAAAGTGACTGATTTTGCTAAATTCTACATACGTACTAGTGGTAGCTTCCGCAAAGCGGAAGGGTTTATCGAGGGTTTTGTGGATAATGGATTGCGTAATCAGTTTGGTAAACGAACTTTAGAACAAGCGATTTCCGGTGAACGAGAAGCGTTGATGGGAGACATTCGAACCTTCGTTAATTCCAAGGTTCCTGAGTATGGACTAGAAGTTGTTGATATCAGAGTGAAAAAAGTCAACTATACTTCCCGCGTTCTTAAAAACGTTTATGAGCAAATCATCTCGGAGCGAACGGCGCAAGCAAAGTTGATCCGAAGTGAGGGGATACAAGAGGCTAATATCGTTAAAGCGAAAACCGATGCCAATGTTCTTAGGACGCTAGCTGAGGGTGATGAGTACGCAAGAATCGAGCGTGGTAATGCTGATGCAACTGCAGCTAAGATTTATGCTGATACTTATAATAAAGACCCGGAATTTTACGCTTTTTTAAGAAGTATTGATGCGTACAAAGCGTCGTTTAACAGCAAGAATGATATTCTAGTGGTTAGCCCTGACAGCGATTTCTTTAAATATTTAAAGAGCGCAAAAGGTAAATAGTTGAACAAGCTGATCCCCGCTATTTTATAGTGGGGTTTTGCTTATATGCGCTGTCATTACGAGGAGGAACGACGTAGCATTCTTCTTGGGTTTAGTGCAATATCTTGATAATTTCACATATCTTTAAGAGATTACCGCGCTACGCTCGCAATGACGGAATACCTTTCGTTCTGCGCATAAAAACATAGTTCAGCTCCCCCATTTCCCTCCAAAAAACCATAAATAAAAGCAGAAATCACTCTCGGATAAGAGTACAATTTGCGCTTTCCTGCCAAAGCTTAAAAACTAAAATCTTTTATGACAAACAAAGCCAATAACTCTACAAACTTAGTTGTTTTGGGTACCCAATGGGGCGATGAAGGTAAAGGTAAAATCGTTGATCTGTTAACCGATCGGGTGAGTTCGGTGATCCGGTTTCAAGGTGGTCATAACGCAGGTCACACACTGGTTATTGACGGGGCTAAAACTGTTCTACATTTGATCCCTTCTGGCATTTTGCGAGAAAACGTAATGTGCCTTATTGGTAATGGGGTGGTGCTTTCGCCTGAAGCACTGGCAGAAGAAATGGAAATGCTAGAAAAGAATGGTGTACCAGTTTCTGAAAGACTCAGAATAAGCCCAGCATGTACTTTGATCTTGCCCTATCACATAGCGCTAGATCAGGCGCGAGAAGCAGCTAAAAGCGAAGGCAAAAAAATAGGCACTACCGGCCGCGGAATAGGACCCGCCTATGAGGATAAGGTCGCCCGTCGTGGATTGCGTGTTGACGATCTGTTTTATCCTGAAAGACTCAAAGAAAAACTTATTGAAATCCTTGAATACCATAACTTTATCTTAGTTAATTATTTCAAACAGCCAGAAATTTCAGTCGAAAACGTATATCAGGAATGTTTAGGCTACGCCAAATTGCTTGAGGACTTGATCGATGATATTCCTTATCGTCTGCATAAAGCTCGGCAAAATGGTGAATCGCTTTTGTTTGAAGGGGCGCAAGGCACGTTACTGGATATTGATCACGGTACATTCCCTTATGTGACTTCCTCCAACACTACTGCTGGCGGTACCGCAACCGGATCGGGTTTTGGTCCATTGTATTTAGATTATGTCTTAGGTATCACCAAGGCTTATACCACGCGAGTGGGTGGCGGGCCGTTCCCAACGGAATTATTTGATGATGTTGGTCAGTACTTAGGAGAAAAAGGTCACGAGTTTGGCGCGACTACAGGAAGAGCTAGACGCTGCGGTTGGTTAGATGCGGTGGCGTTGAGTCGCGCTATTCAGGTGAACAGCGTGACCGGAATTTGTCTAACTAAATTGGATGTACTGGATGGTTTAGACACGGTTAAAATTTGCGTCGCCTACGACTGCCCAGAACAAGGGAAAATTCATACTACCCCGGTCGGCGCTGAAGGCTATGCCAGAGTAAAACCTGAATATATCGAAATGCCGGGTTGGAGCGAAAATACTTTTGGTGTACAGATTTGGGATGAGTTACCACAAGCGGCTAAAGATTATATTGTAAAGATTGAAGAAATTACCGGTGTTCCCGTGGATATTGTATCAACGGGGCCTGACAGAGTGGAAACAATTGTTCGACGAGATCCGTTTGAGATTTAAATGATGGGTTTTGTTTTCTAAATTGACTATCTAATCGGTGTTGGCTTAGCTTGGGCTTTCTTAATACGGAGATCGTTAGCTTCCTTGTTCTCTTTTTTTGCGACCACTGCCATATATTCTTCCATAGAGACTTCACTGACGGAATAGTTGAGCCGCTTTGTGAAAGTCATGGCATTACTTTCCTTTCTCACTTGTTTAACCATACTTGCTACTCCCCTTCCTAATGTCGTTCATTGAGATTACCATGATTGGCCTTGAGCCTACAATGGATAAATTTCTCATGAATTTGATTGATCTTAAAGTAAATTCTAGATAACTCCGCTAAGCCTCTAATAACAAATCAACTAGTCAGCTAAGCAAAATTATTTCAAAAAATAAATCTATTTCAACCTTCCAATTTATCTGAAACAAGTCAAATTTCTGAGATACGAATTTTATTCCAATTACCGGTACAACAAAAGAGTATTTCGCTTAAAGATTTGTGAGAGATCACCCATGTTCTCGATAACATATTTGGCAGGGAACCATTTTATATCTATAATCGGTCATAAAGCAGTATTACGTTGGGCATCGCTAATAAATAGCTTACCTAAAACACCAGTAAATCAGAAAGGTTTTTCCTTTGAAGTTGACTAAAAAAGACATCAAGCTTATTAACCGAGTTCAAAAGGGTTTTCCTTTATCTAAAAATCCCTTTGGCCAAATCGCGAAAGATCTCAAGTGCGAGAAAAAGTGGGTCATAAAACGCCTGCAGGAGTTAAAAGAGGAAGGTATTATTTCTCGATTTGGTACCGTGGCGACTCGAAAAAAAGACAGCTACAGTACTCTTGCCGCATTGAAAGTACCACCTGAGCGAGTGGATGATGTGGCTCACCTAGTTAGTTCTTACGATGAAGTGACCCAAAATCATTTGCGCGAGCATGAGTACAACCTATGGTTTGTGGTGCAAAGTAAGTCAGAGGCTAAGCTAAAGAATGCTCTAGCGGATCTTAGATTACATATGGATTTTCCGATGCTCGATTTGCCGATGCTAGAGTCTTATCATGATGATGTTGTGATTACATTATGATGGATATCAATCAACAAAAAAAAGTGCTCCAGCTGTTATCCAAGGGTTTACCGATTTGCAATGATCCTTACAAAGCCTTATCCAAACAGCTGGAGTTATCGGAATATGAATTGATTGAGTTTATTAAGGATTTAGACAGCTCTAATGTCATCAGTCGTTTTGGTATGGTGGTAAGTCCAGAAGCGGTGGGTTATGAAAAAAATGCGATTGTGGTATGGGACGTTCCAGATGATGAAGTTGATCAGCTGGGTGCATTGTTAGGGTTGCAAGAAAAAATTAGTCTCTGTTACAAACGACAGCGGCAACTGCCAGATTGGCCTTACAATCTGTTCACGGTTATTCATGGAAAAGATCAAAACGACGTGGTGGCGGAATTGAACCGAATTGTTAGTGAAAATAAGATAGAGAACTATGCGTGGGATGTTCTGAT
>Ga0256847_1000264_pt1 | contig 35773 bp, 33 predicted proteins | sample TeddybearmetaG_FD_189099 | JGI IMG/M metagenome (GOLD analysis project Ga0256847, IMG submission 189099) | Hydrothermal vent microbial communities from East Pacific Rise, Pacific Ocean - Teddybear | ecosystem: Environmental > Aquatic > Marine > Hydrothermal vents | place: Pacific Ocean: East...
CTGTATAAATTCTTGCTAATTTAATAGCATTTTCAATGGCTTCAGCACCTCCCAATGTAAAAAATGTTTTGGTGAGATTTCCAGGCGTTAATTCGGCTAATTTTTTCCCCAGCAAACCTCTAACTTCCGTTGCCATCCCTGGATATACATAGGTAAGCTCCTCCATTTGTTTGGTAACAGCTTTGGTGATACGTTGATTACCATGACCAATGTTTACATTCATTAATTGAGAAGAAAAATCTAGGTATTTCTTTCCATCCCTATCGTACACATACGAACCTTTGGCATAATGTGCGTTTATAGGGTTAAGTCCGCCTTGTTTTGCCCAAGAAAAAAGGGTGTAGTCTAGATTGTTTTTAATAATTTCGTTCATGCTTTGCGTTTATAAGCCCTTCGACTGCGCTCAGGGTGACATTGAAAATTTTATTTTAAAAGGAACGGATGCTGATATTTTGGCTAAATCTAGTAAAGATTCTGTTAATATTTTTTGATTTAAAACAACTTATCATTTACAATGGACTCATTGTAATTCGTAACAATTAGTGTAATCCGCGTCTGTTTAACTCATCCAATTGGTTTGTGCTTCAGGATTCCATTTGGTAGTTGTTTTTTTGTTTTGTGTCCAAAATTCTATAGAGCTTCTTCCTGTAATATCACCTACACCAAATTTAGATTCGTTCCAACCACCAAAAGAAAAAGGTTCACGAGGTACGGGTACACCAATATTTACGCCAATCATTCCTGCACTGGCACGTTCCATAACTTGTTTTGCTAATCCCCCACTTTGCGTAAATACAGCCGCAGCATTACCATAATTAGATCCGTTTTCTATTTCAATAGCCTCATCTAAATCTTTGGCTCTAATTATTGAAATTACAGGACCGAATATTTCTTCACGAGCTACAGACATATCCGTAGTAACGTAATCTATAATTGTTGGCCCTACATAAAATCCTCCTTCCTTACCAGAAACCGTTGTATTTCTACCGTCTAATAAAATTTTAGCTCCATTTGCTTCCGCTTCTGCGATATAATTTTCAATTCGTGTTTTGGCTTCTGCACTAATGACGGCACCTAAATTTTCACCAGGAATTATTTTTTTAGCTTCTTCTATCATTTTATCAATAATGTGTTGCACATTGTCAACACCTACCATCACAGAAGCTGCCATACAACGTTGTCCAGCACAGCCTGCCATAGAAGCAACTACATTTGAAGCTGTCATATCGGGGTTTGCATCTGGGAATACTAATAAATGATTTTTAGCTCCACCCAAGGCTACACATCTTTTAAGCGTTGAAGTTGCTCGTTTGTATACAATCTTGGCAACTTTGGTTGAGCCCACAAAAGAAACCGCTTTAATAGTTGGATGGTCACAAATGGCTTCCACAACTTCTCTGCCCCCATTTACCAAATTAAAAACGCCATCTGGGAGACCAGCTTCTTTTAATAATTCTGCCATACGCATTGTACTTAGTGGTACAATTTCTGAAGGTTTCATAACCATAGTATTTCCTAAGACGAGCGCATTTGGCATAGTCCAATGCGGCACCATATTCGGGAAATTAAAAGGCGTAATAGAAGCAACTACACCTAAGGGTTTACGTTCAATTCTACACTCTACTCCTTTACTTACTTCTTGAACTTCATTGACTACTATTTGAGGTAAAGAGACAGCGAATTCACATAATTCCATACTTTTTTCGACTTCAGCTTTCGCTTCACCGTAGGTTTTTCCGTTTTCTAATTGTACTAACTTGGTTAGTTCGTCCATATTTTTTTCAAGTAATGTTCTGTACTTAAAAAATATTTGCACACGTTCTTTTAGCGTTTTTAATGACCAACTTTCGAATGCTTTTTCAGCTGCCTTTACAGCTTTGTCAACATCTTCATAGGTTGAAAGAGGTAATGTTGTTATGATACTTCCATCTAACGGATTCATAACATCCATAGAAGCATGTCCATTTCTTTCAAATTTTCCGTTTATAAAATTTTTTACTTCTGGTTGTTTAGCTATTGTTTCCATAACACAAAGTTTATTAGTGCAGTTTATATTTTAGTAAGATGTGGTTGATTAAGAATTAGGACTCAAAACATCTAAATAAAAGCAAGTTGTTGCTTTAATGTTTATCAAATATATAAAATTAATAATCAGTTTGAAAGATATTCTTAACTTAGATGTCTAAATTTTATGATTATTTGGTGCGATTTTTGATATAAATTCTAATAAATAATTTCACAATGAAAAATAGATTACTTTGCTTATTCCTTCTAATGATATCAATAAATGGTTTTTCTCAAGACCTAGCATCTACTAAGAATTATAATTTTGCAGAACTATTTGCAGAAGTTCAAAACGAAACTCCAGTTTTTTTGATTACTCTTTTTAAAGTAGATAAAAATTTGACCTTGTTAACTTATAGCTCGCAAATCATTTTTCCGCTAATTGAAGAAAAGGAAATGATGGATTTCAGCAAAGGAACTCGTCAAAAAAAATTCACACCAGCTATTTCGTTCGGAAATTTTTATGAAAAAAAGCCAAGTTTCACTATCCGTTCTTCGTATGGTCAATATGAGCAAGGGAAACATAAAATTTTAAAAGGATACGACTATTGCTTAAGACCAATTTATTAAGCAGCATTATGATTTAGAAAATCAATTTATTTTCATTCATCACTTTTTTTACTTTCTTTACAGACAAATTAATTTATTTTGCAACGAGTTATAGTTTCTGTTATAAATGATCTAGTTACAGATCAACGAGTACATAAAGTATGTACTACATTGACTGAAATGGACTATGAAGTGGTCTTGATTGGGCGAAAGTTGAATCATAGTTTGCCACTACATAGAAATTATAAAACAATTAGAATGCGACTTTTTTTTAGAAAAAAGTTTTTATTCTATGCCGAGTATAATCTTCGATTGTTTCTTAAATTATTTTTTATCAAAAAGAACATATTACTGTCAAACGATTTAGACACCTTATTGCCGAACTATTTAGTCAGTAAAATTTTTAGTAAAAAATTGGTGTACGATAGTCACGAATTATTTACTGAAATAGCAGAATTAACAGATAGACCTAAAATTCAAAAAGTATGGTTATCTATTGAAAAATACATTTTTCCTAAACTAAAAAATGTATATACAGTTAACAAGAGCATTGCTGCATTCTATAAAAAAAAGTATGCTGTTGATATCAAAGTTATTAGAAATATAGCTCCAATATTACACAATAAAAGAATTGATTTAACACTCTCAAAAAAAATAAAAGGCGCTCAAAAAATGCTCATTTTACAAGGTTCAGGTATTAATATGGATAGAGGCGCGGAAGAAGCTATTAAAATGATGCAGTATTTAAATGGAGTCATTTTATATATTATTGGTGGAGGAGATATTTTTGACGAACTTAAAGAATTAGTAAATACACTAAACTTAAAAGAGAAGGTATTTATTAAAGATAAGATGCCATATGCAGAACTAATGGAATATACTAAAATAGCTGATATAGGCTTGTCTTTAGATAAAGGGACAAATATGAATTACGAGTATAGTTTACCTAATAAGATTTTTGATTATATGCAAGCGCAAATACCAGTATTAGCTTCCAATAGAAAAGAAGTGGCAAATTTGGTCACAAAGAATACTATCGGAATCATAGTTGACAGTCATAATCCAGAAGTATTAGCAAGCAAGATAGAAGAAATGCTTACTAACAATAATCAAAATAATATTTGGAAAGAAAACCTAGTAAAAGCTTCAGAAGTATATAACTGGGAAAAAGAAAAAGAGAAGCTTAAATCTATTTTTCAAAACTTAGCATAAGTTTTTTAAAGATTGCCTCTTTTAAGTAGATATTTAACAAAGGCAATAAAAAAAAATAAAGGCTTTAATAGTAGAGAACTTTCACCTGTTTTTAATTCGATTTCTTCTTTATAAAGATTCCAATTATATTTTTTAGAAAGACCCTCAGTGCCGCAAACAGCAATAGTTTCGTCAACGATTCTAATTTTAATTCTCTTTTTATATAGATGTAGGTTAAAGGCGTAGTCAGCTAATATTTTGTATTTTAAAGAATACTTTCGGGTTGCAAAAAGCTCTTTTCGATAAAAAAGAGATTGATGATGTAAAACGTTTTTAATCCAAAGTTTTTTTGACCATGATGAAGTAACTAGACCGTTCTTTCTTTTAATAAAAATAGAATCCTTTTCTTTCCAATCATATTTTATTTTTCCAATCAATATTTTGGGTTGGTCAATAATTGGTTTTGAAAAGATAGTAGCCAACGTAGTTTTATTAAACAGACTATCATCGGCTCCTAAAAAATACAACCATTCTCCTTTGGTTAATGAAATTCCTTTATTCATGGCATCATAAATTCCCTTGTCAGATTCACTAATCCACTGAAAAGATTTTCCCAACGTTTGCAAATATTCGAGCGTACCGTCACTAGAAGCGTTATCAATTACCCACACCTCATAATTTTTAAAAGTTTGATTTTGAATACTCAAAATACAATCCTTAAGATTCTTAAGGTTGTTTGAAGAAGGTATAATTATGGAGATTAGTACATCAATAATTGAAAAATTTTAGTCAAAATGATTAGGAATACTAAACAACTTCAAAAATACTCTCACCATCACATTTTATGGTTTTATGAGGATATTTTAAAATCAAGGCATAATCATGAGTTGCCATTAAAACGGTTTTACCATTTTTATTAATTTCTTCTAAGACGCTCATTACTTCAAGAGATGTTTTTGGATCTAAATTACCAGTGGGCTCATCAGCCAAAATAAGTTCGGGGTCATTCAATAAAGCTCTTGCTATGGCAATACGTTGTTGCTCTCCTCCTGAAAGCTGAAAAGGCATTTTAAACCCTTTGGTTTTCATACTAACTTTTTCCAGCACCTCCTCAATTTTTACTTTTATTTTGGCCGTATCTTTCCAGCCAGTTGCTTTTAAAACAAAGGATAAATTCTCATTGACATTTCTATCATTTAACAATTTAAAATCTTGAAATACGATGCCTAATTTTCTTCGTAAAAAAGGAATGTCTTTTTGTTTTAAAGTATCTAAATCAAAATTCACAACGGATCCTTTACCTTTCACTAGCGGTAAATCACCATACAATGTTTTCATCAAACTACTTTTACCGCTTCCAGTTTTACCGATTAAGTACATAAAATCGCCTTCATAAATATCAAGACTTATGTCTGACAACACCAAGCTTTCTTGTTGAAAAATAGAAGCATTTTTTAAATGAAGTATTGGTTTAGACATGAATTTTATGGTTTAATTTCACAGCATTTATGAGAGTACAAACTTACTGTTTAAAATTTAAATTGAAAAGAGGATTGGTTTACAAAATTAATTGAAGCTTTTTAGTATATTTGAATGGCATCAATCTAGTTCTTTAAATGAAAAACATACTACTATTTTTCTTATTTATTTTGATATTGAGTTGTGGGTCAACTAAAAAAATAGCAATAAAAAAATGGCATATAACGTTGTTAAAACAACTACCAGAACCTATCACTAACAATGCTGTTTCAGAAGGCTTTATTGATGGAAACCCCTATGTATTTACTTTTGGAGGCTTAGATAGTACTAAGCTATTTTCGGGTATTCATAAACGTTCTTATAGATTGGACATAACAAGCAATGCATGGCAACAAATAGATGATTTACCTGATACCCTTGGGAAAATTGCCAGTGCAGCAACCCGTATCAAAAACACCATTTATATTCTTGGCGGATACCATGTTTTTGCAGATGATTCTGAAAAATCATCTAACAAAGTACATCGTTATGATATACTCAAGAACAAGTTTTTAGAAGATGGAACCTCCATTCCAGTTCCGATTGATGACCATGTCCAAGTCGTTTGGCGAGATAGCTTAATCTATGTAATTACGGGTTGGTCTGACAAAGAGAATGTACCAAATGTTCAGATTTATAATCCAGAAATTAACAGTTGGTCTATTGGTACACCAGTTCCAGATAATCATATCTATAAATCTTTTGGGGCTTCTGGGACTATTGTTGGAGATACTATTTTTTATTTTGGAGGCGCTTCTATGGGGAAACATTATCCGATTCAAAATATACTCCGTAAAGGAATCATAGAAGCAAATAATCCTACACAAATTAAATGGTCACATCAAGTGTTAGATTCAAGAATTGTTGGGTATCGCATGGCAGCTACAAAGTTAAATAATAGACCTCATTGGCTTGGCGGAAGCACGACCACATATAATTATAATGCGATTGCTTATAATGGCTCGGGAGGTGTGCATTCTTCAAATAGAGATTTATATTTATCAAATAATAAGTTTGGCATTACTATTCTCAAAAAATTACCGATGGATTTGAGAGGAATAGCGGAAATTAACGACTCAACATTCATAATAATTGGAGGAATAAAAGAAAATCAAAAAGTAAGTGCTAACGTATATCTATTAGAATGGAAAGAATAAAAATACTTGTAGTAATTTTAATAACCGGACTACTTTTTTCGTGTAAGGAAGAAGTTAAAATCACAGAACTAAAACAAGGTTTTTGGCGAGCAGAAATCAATATGCAAAATCAACAATTGCCTTTTAATTTTGAAGTATTTAAAAAAGGAGAAAATTATGAGATTAATTTGATTAATAGTAAAGAAACAATTCCATTAGATGAGGTGATAATTGTAGGTGATTCGGTTTTTATTACCTTACATATTTTTGATATAGAGCTGCGAGCTAAGATTAATGGAGAGACTTTGAACGGATTGTATATCAAAAACTACAAAGAAAATTATAGGATTCCTTTTGTAGCCACTTATGGTAAATCTTCACGCTTTGATAACCCTGAAAGTTCCACACAATTTGATGGGAACTGGCAGACAACTTTTGTTGAAGACGATGGCAGTTCGTATCCTGCAATTGGTATTTTTAAAAAAGAAGGGAACATTTTAACAGGAACATTCTTAACAGAAACGGGAGATTATCGCTATTTAGAAGGGTATACAAAAGAGAATAGAATGAGCTTATTTACTTTTGATGGAAATCATGCTTTTATTTTCAATGCCATAGTTGAAAACGATTCTTTAAAAGGAGAATTTCATTCAGGAAAAGACTATAAAGAAACATTTACTTCCTATAAAAATAAAGATGCAAAATTGACCAATGCGAATGAACTTACTTATCTAAAAGAAGGATTTGACCAAATAGAATTTTCATTTCCAGGACTAGATGGAAAACCAGTAACATTACAAGACGAAAAGTACCAAAATAAAGTTGTGATGCTGCAAATATTTGGAACATGGTGCCCAAATTGTATGGATGAAACGAAGTTTTATAGCAATTGGTACGATAAAAATAAAGACAAAGGTGTTGAAATTATAGGCCTGGCATATGAAGCCAAGGATGATTTTGAATACGCCAAAGCCAGAGTCGAAAAAATGAAACAAAAATACAATGTAGGGTATGATTATGTAATTGCAGGAATATACGACAAAGAAGAAGCGGCTAAAACCTTACCGATGCTAAACCATGTTTTATCGTTCCCGACGACTATTTTCATAGATAAAAAAGGAAAAGTTCGTAGAATTCATACAGGCTTTTCAGGTCCGGCTACAGGCAAATACTACGAAGAATTTGTGGATGAATTTAATAGCTTTATGAACACATTAATTAATGAGTAATAAGTTTTGGCTCAATTTGTGTACTACTGCTGGAGTTAAAAGAGAATGTTTTGTTAAGAAATAGCCACTACGAGTTCTTAACAAAATGTTATTTTTTTCAACAATTATACAATTTCAATTGATTTAAACGTTGTTTAATTTAAGCACTTAGATACTCGATGTGCGATAAAACAAATTCACTATAATGAAGTATAGCAATCCTTGGTTTGTAGTCTTATTTTTAATTTTCTCTGCTACAAACTTTGCGCAAAAATCTGATATATATACCAATTCACTAAAAGAGTACAATCATGCGATTGAGTTGTATAATAATAGAGATTTTGTAGCGTCAAAACATTTGTTTAATAAATTAAAAAGTCAGTTTGACAATAGCTCAGAATACAGAGCCAATTGTGAGTATTACGAAGCGTTTTGTGCGATTCAGCTAGGTGACCAGAGTGGCGATAAAATGATGCGTAATTTTGTAGAACGTTATCCAACGAGTACCAAACAAAATACTGCTTTTTTAGAAGTAGGCGATTATTATTTTAAGAATGCCAATTATGCATATGCACTAAAATGGTATAATAGGGTTGAAACGCGAAACCTTTCCATAGCACAAGAAGAAGATTATAATTTTAAATATGGGTATGGATTGTTTGCTGTACGAAGTTATACACGTGCAAAAGAATATTTTCAAAAACTATTAACCTCTCAAGAATACGGTTCTCAAGCCAAATATTATTACGGATTTATTGCTTATCAGGATGATGATTATGACAATGCAGACCGATATCTAAGTCAGGTAGCAGACGATAAAGAATTAGGCGACGATGTTCCTTATTATATGGCAAACATCAAATTCAAAACAGGAAAATTTCAGGAAGCAATTGATACCGCTGAGCCTTTTCTCGCTAAAGCAGATAGAAATCAATATTCAGAAATTTCTAAAATTATTGGGGAAAGTTATTTCAATTTAGAAAAATACGAAGAAGCTATTCCACACCTTAAAAATTATAAAGGCAAACGCCGTAGGTGGAATAATACTGATTATTATATGTTAGGTTATGCCTACTATATGCAAAAAGATTATGAAAATGCTATTGCTCATTTTAATAAAATCATTGGAGGCAATAATGCCGTGTCTCAAAACGCCTATTATCATTTAGCAGAATGTTACTTAAAAACACTGCAAAAAACAGAAGCACTAAATGCCTTTAGAAATGCTTCTCAAATGGACTATTCGAATGATATTAAAAAAGATGCCTGGTTGAATTATGCGAAGTTGAGTTATGAAATTGGGAATCCATATCAAAGTGTCCCAGATGTGTTACAGGAATATTTAGATACCTATCCGAAATCAGAAGCCAAGGAAGAAATAAATGAATTATTGATTAGCGCCTATATCACTTCAAAAGATTATGAAGGTGCATTAGAAGCATTAAAAGATAAAAAGGATGCTACTAATAAAGAAGTATATCAAAAAGTGGCTTTATATAGAGGAATCCAGTTATTCAATGACAACTCTTTAGACAATGCAAAGGAGCATTTTGATTTGGCAATCAACGAGCCCAGAGATAATTCAGTTACAGCAAGAGGTGTTTTTTGGAAAGCCGAAACCGATTATTTATTAAATAATTTTAACGATGCCTTGGTCGGATTTCAACAATACAAAATCATGAGCAAATCGGACACTTTAGCAGAAAGTTCGGCGTTAGATTATAATGTTGCCTATGCTTATTTTAAATTGAAAGATTATAATAAAGCAGGTGATGAATTTCAAACATATGTCAATTCAAACCCTAGTGATGATACTAGGCTGAACGATAGTCATTTACGTATAGGAGACACCTATTTTGTGTCAAGTAATTATACGAAAGCAATTACTTCCTATAATAAAGTAATAGATGCCAAAGGGATTGATACCGATTATGCACATTTTCAACGGGCTATCAGTTATGGTTTTATTGGTAAGAACAATGATAAAATTGTTGACCTTACGAAATTTTTAGGCACCTATTCAAAATCCACTTTACGGGATGATGCCTATTATGAATTAGGGAATTCCTATATAAGAGCAGACAAAAATGACGAAGCCTTAGAAACCTATGATAATTTATTAAAGTATTATAAACGCAGTTCTTATGTGCCAAAAGCACTATTAAAACAAGGGTTGATTTACTACAATACCGAAAGAGATAATCAAGCATTAGATAAATACAGACGTGTAGTAGACGATTTCCCTAATACAGATGAAGCCAAACAAGCAGTAGCAAATGCACGTCAGATTTATGTTGATTTAGGACGTGTTGATGAATATGCAGATTGGGTTAAGGATATCGATTTTGTAAATATTACTGATGCCGACCTAGATAATGACATGTATGAGTCAGCCGAAAAACAATATTTACAGAACAATCGTAAAAAAGCAATTCCTGCCTTTAAAAAATATGTGGAGAGATTCCCCAATGGAGCACATGCCTTACAAGCTAATTTCTATTTAGCAGAATCGTTATTTGCCGAAAACAACTATTCAGAAACAGAAAAATACTACAGTTTTGTAATTCAACAAGAGCGTAACGAATTTACAGAACAAGCCTTGTCTAGATTAGCTCAGGTGTACTTAGAAGCCGATAATTGGGCGAAAGCAATGCCTGTGTTGGAACGCTTGGAAGAGCAAGCAGATTTCCCTCAAAACATAACCTTTGCGCAGAGTAATTTAATGAAAGCACATTATGCTTTAGAACATTATGAAGATGCAGTTATATATGCCGAAAAAGTATTGCAAAGACCAAAATTAGAAAATAGAGTAAAATCAGATGCTAAAGTAATTATTGCACGCTCTGCATTTAAAACAGGCGATGAAGATAAAGCGCAAGAAGCCTATAATGAAGTTGGGAAAATTGCCAAAGGCGAATTAAAAGCAGAAGCCATGTATTACGATGCTTATTTTAAACACAAAGAAGGTAATTATAAAGTGTCTAACGCAGTAGTACAAAAATTAGTCGCAGATTATTCAGCCTATAAATATTTTGGTTCAAAAGGAATGATAGTGATGGCGAAGAATTTTTATGAACTAGAAGACGCTTTTCAAGCGACCTATATTTTAGAAAGTGTAATTAAAAACTTTGCAGATTATAAAGATGTGGTAGACGAAGCGAAAGCAGAACTGCAACGAATTAAAAAGGAAGAAGCAAAAACAAATGAGTCTGTAAACCCTAATGAAAATTAGATATCATCTAAATGTCACACTGAGCGTGGTCATCTCGAGCGGAGTCGAGAGGCGAAGTGCTTTTTAATTAAAAAAAACTTGTCATTCTGAGTGCAACGAAGAATCTAAAAAAAATATGAAAAAACAAATTTCAATACTAATACTACTTTTAATCACTACAATAGCCTTTTCTCAAAAAAAGAAAAAAGACACCATTGGTACGGAAGTTATTAATGTAGTAAAACCATATACTCCCACGGTTTCTGATGCTTTTAAATTAAAAGCATCACCAGAGATAAACGATTCACAAATCAGCAAAAAAAAACAAATTCAATATTCTATTTTTTCTATTCCTGTTGCCTCAACATTTACACCAGCAAAAGGAAAAGCCAAGGTACTTCGAGTGGATCCAAGTGCACCAGTTTACGATAACTTTATTACTGCTGGGTTTGGTAATTTTTCTACACCACAAGTAGAAATTTTTGCACATTCAAACAGTAATAGATATAATGATTTTGGAGGGTTTTTTAAATATCACTCTTCTACAGGAGGCATTGATAATGTGGTATTGAACGATGACTTTATAGATACGCGGTTGGACTTGTTCTATAAACAGGAAGAAAGTGAATATGATTGGCAGTTAAATGGAGGCTTTCGGTTTCAAAAATACAATTGGTATGGACTACCAGAACAAATCAATTTTGACCAAAATGTAATTGATGGACTCAACGAAAATCTGAAATACACGAATGTATATATAGGAGGTAAACTCGATTATAAAGATTCCTTTTTTCAAGGAGGTACTACAGAATTAAATTATTTTACAGATGATGAGGGTAGTACAGAAACACATATCTTAATCCAACCTAAAGTTGAATTTCCGATAGCGTCTGAGTATATCAATGCCAATGCAAGATTAGAATATATCAAAGGAGATTTCTTTCAAAACTATCTTGGAACCAATATTATAGAATATAGTTTTTTCACTATTGGTTTCAATCCTAATTTTGAAGTATTAAGAGATAACTTAACCATCAATTTAGGTGCCGATTTTTTATATAGTTCTGGTTCAGCAGATGGTGAAGAAAGTAAAATTTATACTTATCCAAAAGTAACAGCTTCTTATATTTTAATTGACCAGGTATTGACTGCTTATGCGGGAGTCATTGGAGGATTGCATCAAAATTCTTATAATAGCTTTGCTAATGAAAATCCGTTTGTATCACCTACCCTATTAATTAAAAGAACAGATGAACAATACAATGCATTTGTTGGCTTTAAAGGAAAGTTAGCCTCCAATGTAGGGTATAATTTTAAGGCATCTTACAAGAATGAAAGAGATAAACCATTGTATAAGTTAAATTCTTCAAAAACAGATGGAATAATTGGGGTAACTAAAGGGTATGAAGTAGGAAATTCGTTTCAAGTGTTATATGATAATATTACAACAATAGGTGGCTTTGCGGAAGTAAGTGTTGATTTTTCTAAAGAATTAAAGTTTGGAGGAAACATTGAGATTAATAGTTTTAGTACAGATACTCAAACGGAAGCTTGGAATTTACCAGAATTAAAAGCATCAGCGTTTGCAAATTACAACCAAGACAAATGGTTTGCCGGAGCAAACTTGTTTTTTGCAGGGGAACGAAAAGATGAATTAACATTTACAGATATTCTTATTCCAACTGAAGCAATTACAATAGGAAACTATGTAGATTTAAATCTGAATGGAGGATATAAGTTTACTGATAAATTAACAGCATTTGCTAAAGTCAATAATATGTTTAGCAGTAGCTATCAAAAATATGCTGGCTTTAAAGTGCAAGGATTGCAGTTCTTTGCCGGACTAACCTATAAGTTTGATTTATAAAATAAATTAAACCCTGAATTCGTTTCAGGGTCTCATGACACCAATTCATAAAATTCCGAACAAGATTCGGCAGATACTGAAATAAATTCAACATAAAAAGAGTCATTTTGAGTGGAGTTAACGTTTACCCTTTTTACTTAACTCTACTCATTATGGCTTTTTTATTTGATATCAATCAACCATACATCTTTTCATAATACTCCTTATAAGCACCAGACGTAACATTGTTTAACCAATTCTCGTTTTCTAAATACCAATCCACTGTTTTTGCGAGTCCTTCTTCAAAAGTTACAGAGGGTTTCCAACCTAACTCTTGGCTTAATTTCGTAGCGTCAATAGCATATCGTCTATCGTGCCCAGCTCTATCCTTAACATAAGTAATCAATTTAGCAGCTGTACCTTTTGACTGATTTAATTTATCGTCTAATTGTTCACACAATAAATGAATCAAATTTAAATTTGTCCACTCGTTGAATCCGCCGATATTGTAAGTTTCGGTGAGTGTTCCTTTATGGAAAATCAAGTCGATAGCGATGGCATGATCCTCAACAAACAACCAATCGCGCGTATAATTTCCATCACCATAGACCGGTAATGATTTATTATTTTTTATGTTATGAATAAATAACGGAATCAATTTTTCTGGAAACTGATTGGCGCCATAATTATTTGAACAGTTGCTAATTACAAAAGGCATATTGTATGTATTGCCAAATGACCGTACAATATGGTCAGAAGCCGCTTTCGAAGCCGCATAAGGTGATTGTGGGTCATACGAGGTAGTTTCAAGAAACAATCCTGTTTTGCCAAGAGAACCATATACCTCATCGGTTGAAACATGGTAGAATAATTTACCATCAAAATTTCCTTGCCACAGATTACGAAAAGCGTTTAATAAGTTGGCTGTACCCAATACATTTGTTTCAATAAAGGCATTTGGGTTTGTAATAGACCTGTCAACATGACTTTCAGCAGCTAAATGTATAACTGAATCAAATTGATGTTTTTGGAATAATAAGTTGATAAAATCAACATCTTTAATATCTCCTTTTATAAACGTGTAATTACCTGTATTAGAAATATCAGCAATATTTTCTAAATTACCTGCATAGGTTAGTGCGTCTAAATTATAGATCTTATAATTTGGATAGGTATTTACAAATAATCGAACTACATGAGAACCAATAAATCCTGCACCTCCTGTTATTAATATGTTTTTCATTTATAATCGTTTAAGATAACTATATTGTCCGTTCGAGCGCAGTCGAGAACTATTTTCTAAATAGATACGTCTCGACTGCGCTCGACGAGACAAAGTATAAAACAATTGTTTTTAATGCAAAATTAAAATGTTGTCATTTTAACGTTTGTTGCCACTTCCAAGCAGATGCTAATGCCTCTTCTAAGTTATACTCTGCTTTCCATTTTAATTCAGTATTTGCTAGCGAAGTATCGGCATAAGCTTCAACAATATCGCCTTCTCGCCTACCTATGATTTTATAGTTTAATAGTTTACCAGATATTTTTTCAAAAGCTTTGATAACATCTAATACAGAACTCCCTTTTCCGGTGCCAATATTAAAAACTTCAAAATTCGATAGATTATTATTTTCAATCAACCGATTTAAAGCGACAGTATGAGCTTTTGCCAAATCTACTACATGAATATAATCTCGTACCGCAGTTCCGTCAGGCGTAGGATAATCACCTCCAAAAACAGAAAGTTCTTCTCTGATTCCCATACCCGTTTGAGTAACATAAGGTATTAAGTTCTGAGGAATTCCTATAGGTAATTCGCCAATCTTAGAACTATAATGAGCGCCAATAGGATTAAAATAACGCAATGCGATGGCCTTTAAATGGCTTGCCTTAGTAGTTTCTGAAATAATTTCTTCACCAATTTTTTTTGTATTCCCATAAGGAGATTCGGCAGGTTTAAAAGGGGCACTTTCGGTAATAGGCATACTATCTGCTTGACCATAAACCGTACAAGATGAACTAAAAATAAAGTTTGAAACGTTATTTGCATTCATTTCTTCCAATAAATAAATCAAGGTAGAAATGTTATTGTGATAATATTTTAATGGTTTTTCAACACTTTCTCCTACAGCTTTTGATGCCGCAAAATGGATGATTCCATCAATAGCTGTATGTGTTTTAAAAAATTGTTGAATAGCACTTTGATTCTTTAAATCGAAATTTTCATAAATAGGCTGTATACCTGTAATTGAGATGATTCTGTCCAATACCTCAATAGTTGAATTGGAAAGATTGTCAATAATTATAACTTTATAACCTGCATTTTGCAGTTCAACGACAGTGTGTGAACCAATAAACCCTAAACCACCTGTAACTACTATTTTTTTCACAATAAAAATTTAAGCCTTAATTATTTTTCTCCCTACAGATTCATAATAAAACCCATTAGTTGACATAGCTTCTAAATCGAAAATATTTCTTCCATCAAAAATTACAGGAGATTTCATTAAAGATTTTATTTTCCTAAAGCTAGGAGAGATAAATTCACTCCATTCCGTACATATTATCAAGCAATCAGCATCTTTCAACGTTTCATAGGCGTTAGTTGCAAAATGAATTTTATCACCATAAATACGTTTCATATTTGGCATAGCTTCCGGGTCATATGCCGAAATTTGAACACCCTCTTTTAATAGTAATTCATTAATAACATCAATTGCTGGCGCTTCTCTAATATCATCTGTATTAGGTTTAAAAGCGAGCCCCCAAACAGCAATTTTTTTACCTGAAAGGTTATTGTCAAAATAGCGATTCACTTTAGGTACTAATGATTTTTTCTGTTTTACGTTGATATTTAAAACGGATTTTAGAATTTTAAAATCATAATCCGCATCGTCACTCGATTTTACCAAAGCATTTACATCCTTAGGAAAACATGAACCACCATATCCGATTCCTGGGAATAGAAATCGGTTTCCAATTCTTGCATCTGATCCCATACCTATTCTTACCATATCTACATCAGCGCCAATTTTTTCACAAAGATTAGCAACTTCATTCATAAAGGTGATTTTGGTCGCTAAAAAAGTATTAGAAGCATATTTAGTGAGTTCAGAAGAACGTTCATCCATAAAAATAATGGGTCTTTTTATAGAGATAAAAGGTTTGTAAAGTTTAGAAAGCAATTTTTTTGCCCTCTCACTTTTACAACCAATAATAATACGTTGAGGTTCCATAAAATCTTTAACAGCAAAACCTTCTCTTAAAAATTCAGGATTAGAAACCACATCAAATTCAATATCGGTATGACTAGATACAATTTCTTTAACTCTATCTGAGGTTCCAACAGGGACAGTACTTTTATTGATAATAATTTTATAGTCACTAATTAATTTACCCAAATTATGAGAAACGGTTTCTACATATGACAAATCAGCTGACCCATCCTCATCTTGAGGGGTTGGCAATGCCAAAAATATAATGGTAGAATCTTGAATAGCCTCTTTAAGGTTGGTTGTAAAATGAAGCCTGTCTCCTGCAATATTTTTATGAAAAAGTTCTTCCAAGTTAGGTTCATATATTGGAACTTTTCCTTGTTGCATTTGTTGTACTTTATCTTTATCAATATCAACACAGGTCACATTGTTTCCCATGTCTGCAAGACAAGTTCCGGTAACTAAACCAACATAACCCGTTCCTATTACTGTTATATTCATAGTTATTTATTAATAAAATTTAAAACAGTTTGTGTTATAAATTGCAATTGCTCATCTTCAAATTCTGTATGCATTGGTAATGAAATTACCGATTTAATAAGTTGATTCGTAACCGTAAAATCATCTTCATTATACCTATCATCCGCATAGGCTTTTTGACTGTGTAAAGGTACTGGGTAATAAATTGCATTCGGAATACCACTATCTAATAAATGTTGATGTAATGCATTTCTATCTATATCAACCAAGTTTAATGTATATTGATGAAATACATGTGTTGTAAAACTACTGGTTATAGGAGTTATTATTTTTTCACAAGTAGCAAAAGCATTATTATAATATTCCGAAGTTTTTCTTCTGGCATTGCAATAAGCGTCTAAATTCGGTAGTTTTGTTCTCAAAACAGCAGCCTGTATACTATCCAACCTCGAATTTACACCTACAATATCATGATAATAACGTTTATACATACCATGATTTACAATGCCTCTTAAAGTATTGGCCAATTCATCATTGTTCGTGAAAATTGCACCACCATCACCATAACAACCTAAGTTTTTTGAAGGAAAAAAAGATGTTGTTCCAACGTCCCCCATAGTTCCTGCTTTTTTTGTGACACCATTCTTAAACGTATAATCAGCACCAATAGCTTGCGCATTATCTTCAATAACATATAGGTTGTGCTCAGTAGCAATTTCCAACACTGCTTCCATATTAGCACATTGCCCAAATAAATGTACTGGGATAATCGCTTTTGTTTTCGGAGTGATGGCTTTTTTTAATGCTTCAATATCTATATTAAAAGTGTCTTTTTCAACATCAACTAAGACTGGAGTTAATTTTAATAATGCAATAACTTCTACGGTTGCAGCAAAAGTAAAATCGGCAGTAATAACCTCATCACCTTGTTCCAGGCCTAGACCCATCATTGCTATTTGTAAAGCGTCTGTACCATTGGCACAAGGAATTACGTGTTTAACATCAAGGTATTCTTCTAATTCTTTTTGGAATGATTTTACTTCGGGACCGTTGATAAAAGCAGCAGACTCAATAACCTCTTGAATAGAAGCGTCAATCTTATTTTTAATTTTTTTGTATTGACCTTTAAGGTCAACCATTTGTATCTGTTTCATGCAAAAAATAATTTATCAATATATAACGCACAAAAATACGAATTATTTAACCGCAACTATTGTAAATTCATACTTTAGCAACCGCATATGTATTTTCTCTATAACATAATTGTAAATAGTGCTAATGTTATCCTCAAGATAGTAGCAATCTTTAATAAAAAGATTCACTTATTTATTGAAGGGAGAAAAGATGTTTTTAAAAAATTAGAAAATCATTTTTCTGTAAATGATGCTGTTATTTGGTTTCATTGCGCCTCATTAGGAGAATTTGAACAAGGAAGACCTATTATAGAAAAAACCAAATCTCAATATCCCAATTACAAAATCCTTGTTACTTTTTTTTCACCTTCAGGTTATGAGATAAGAAAAGATTATGCAACTGCAGATTTGGTAACATACCTTCCTTTTGACACTAAAAAAAATGTAAAGAAGTTTTTAGAAATTGTGAACCCTCAACTAGCCATTTTTGTAAAATATGAATTTTGGCCTAATTTATTAAAAGAGTTACAAGTTAAAGATGTGAAAACGGTATTGGTTTCTGGAATCTTCAGAAAAAATCAATCCTTTTTTAAAAGTTATGGTGGATGGATGAAAAAATCACTGAAAACGTTTGACCATTTTTTTGTTCAAAATCAACAATCTAAAGATTTACTTAAAGAAATAGGTTTTGAAAATGTTACTATAAGCGGAGATACTAGGTTTGATAGAGTTTATGACATTACAAAACAAGATAATAACTTAGAGTTTGTTAAACAATTTATAGATAATAAAACAACACTTATCGCAGGAAGTACTTGGCCTAAAGATGAAGAATTGTTGGTAAACTATATCAATACTAAAGCAGGTGCTAATCAAAAATTTATAATTGCGCCTCATAATATTCATGGAAATGAAATAGAAAAATTAAAGAGAAGTGTTTTGAAAGAAACAGTTTTATATTCTGAGATTGATGGTGAAGACTTAAGTACTTTCCAAGTGCTTATTATTGATACCATAGGGCTCTTGTCAAAAGTTTATAAGCATGCTAATATAGCCTATGTAGGAGGTGGTTTTGGAGCAGGAATTCATAACCTGTTAGAACCTGCGACTTTTGGAATTCCAATTATTATAGGACCAAATTATCATAAATTTAAAGAAGCGAAGGAGTTAATTGATGGAGAGGCTTGTATTGTTATTACAAATAGTTCTGAATTAAATAATGAGTTAACTATGTTGTTTACCAATGTAAATACACGTATTAATAAAGGTAATGTAGCAAGAAACTATGTTCTTGATAATACTGGAGCAACTTTTATAATTATTGACTATATAGATAAAACTATTATCAAAAAGAAGTAACTTGTCCTCAATTAAAGGAAACCTTAAGAATGATACAAGAGAAATTAAAAGAGTATTTTAGTGTAGTTTTCGAAGAAGATTTGATAAACGAAATCATTGAAATTGGGGTATATAAAAAAGTGAAAGAAAATGAATTGTTGCTTGATATTGGCGATAGGTGCGATAAGATTCCGTTAATGATAAACGGCGCCATTAAAATTAGTAGAGAAGATAAAAATGGAGATGAAATTGTGTTGTATTTTTTAGAGCGTGGAGATACCTGTACAATAACTTTTGGAAGTGGTTTAAATAGTGCAAAAAGCAAAGTTAGAGGAGTAGCCGAAAAAGATTCTGAAGTAATTTTTATTCCAGTTGAAAAATTAGAAGAATGGCTAGTAAAGTATAAATCTTGGCGGAGTTTTGTCATCGATAGTTATAATATACGGTTATCAGAAATGTTGGATGCTATAGACACACTTGCATTTATGAAAATGGATGAACGTTTGTATAAATACCTAACAGATAAGGTCAAAATTATGCGAAATACAACACTAAATACAACACATCAAAAGGTAGCGCAAGATTTAAATACATCAAGAGTTGTTGTTTCTAGATTGTTAAAACAATTAGAAAATGAAAAAAAAATAGAATTGTACAGAAATAAAATAGAAGTATTAGAATTTTAGACAGCCTTTTTTAGAATATAAAAACTACACTGCGTAACAAATGTTACACGATTAAAAATTTACTTATCTACATTTAAAGAATAATCAGTTATAATAATTATGGATTTTATAGTACAGCCTTGGCCTTGGTATGTAGCAGGCCCTTTGATAACGTTGGTAATGTTTTTACTTTTTTATTTTGGTAAGAGTTTTGGAGTTTCATCAAATTTAGAAACTATTTGTGCAATAGGAGGCGCAGGAAGATTTGTTGATTTTTTTAAATTTGATTGGAGAAAAAAGACATGGAACCTTTTATTTATGTTAGGTGCCATAATAGGAGGGTTTATTGCTTTTCAATGGTTAACACCAAATGAGGCTATCACTTTGAATCCGCAAACAGTTCAAGATTTGACGGATTTAAATTTTCAAAATGGAGGTGCTCAATACTTACCAGATGAAATTTTTAGTATAGAAGCCATTTTTTCTGTTAAAGGGTTTTTAATTCTATTAGTAGCAGGTGTTTTAGTTGGTTTTGGTACTCGTTATGCTGGTGGGTGTACTTCTGGTCATGCCATAGTTGGGTTGAGTAATTTAGAAATACCTTCGTTAATTTCAGTAATTGGATTTTTTATAGGAGGTTTAGTAATGACATGGTTATTATTTCCGTTAATTTTTTAAATTGATATAATGAAGAATATAAAATTTTTATTTGTAGGAATACTTTTTGGAATTATATTAAGCAAAGCAGAAGTAATCTCTTGGTTTAGAATTTATGAAATGTTTAAGTTTCAATCATTTCATATGTATGGAGTAATAGGCTCTGCAGTTGTATTAGGAATTATTATTATGTTACTATTTAAAAAAGGTATTGTGAAAACCTACTTTGGTGATACGATTAAAGTTGCACCTAAAAGAAAGGGTTTCAAAGGAAACTTATTTGGAGGTATCATTTTTGGATTAGGATGGGCACTAGCAGGAGCATGTCCCGGACCTATGTTTATTTTATTAGGAAGAGGAGCCGTAGCAATTATTATAGTTATCATAGGAGCACTATTAGGTGCTTTTCTATATCACGCAACCAAAAAATTTCTCCCACATTAATATATTAATAATCGAACTCAGATTATTATTATTTTTAGCTAACTTAATATCACATTGTCTCGATAACTATCAGAAGCAGTCAAAATGTTTCGTAACTTTGCAATCCTATAAAAATTAGAATGGCAATATTAACCGACAACTTTGGCAGACAAATTACTTATTTACGATTGGCTGTAACAGATCGATGTAATTTAAGGTGTCAATACTGTATGCCTGCTCACGGAATAGATATTGTCGATAGAAAAGAACTACTTACTTTTAAAGAAATGTACCGGATAACACGTGTTTTAAGCGAGTTAGGTGTTAATAAAGTTCGTTTAACAGGAGGAGAACCCTTTGTACGTAAAGATTTTGTCAGCTTTTTAGAAATGATGTCGTTTAATGATAAATTAGATGAAATAAATATTACCACAAACGGAGCTTTGATTTCAAAGCATATTTCAAAATTAGAAGAACTAAAAATTGGAACGATAAACTTAAGTATTGATAGCTTATCAAAAGAAAATTTTGCTAAAATTACCAGAAGAGATGTTTTTGATGATGTGTATAAAACACTAGAGGTATTAGAAGAAAGTTCTCTAAAATTAAAGTTAAATATAGTAGTACAGCCCAGTATAAATACACATGAAATTATTGATTTTATTGAGCTAACCAAGCACAAAGACATATCAGTACGATTTATAGAAGAAATGCCGTTTAATGGAGTTGGGCAACGAGCAACAAAAGAAGTGTGGAACTATACAAAAATATTAGACTTAATTAAAACACATTATAAAGAGATAGTTTCCTTACAATCAGATAAATCATCTACTTCCCATAATTTTACCATAGATAATTATAAAGGTTCATTCGGAATTATCCCAGCTTTTACAAGAACTATTTGTAATGACTGTAATCGTATTCGGATTACTGCTACAGGAATGTTTAAAAACTGTTTATTTGACGAAGGCGTTTTTAATATCCGTGATTTTATTCGTCAAGGAGCAAGCAATGATGAGTTGAAACAATTGTTTTTATCAACGGTTAAAAAGAAACCTGAAAACGGATTTATAGCTGAAGCCAGTCGAAAAAAAAATAAAAAAGTTTCTGAAAGTATGTCAACTATTGGAGGGTAATCCCCATTGTCTTACAGACATTTCCCCGAAGGGGAAAACATTATTGAATTTTAAATCAAAACTATCATTCCTGCGCAGGCAGGAATCTAGGATTTAGTAAAATATGATCACATCACAAAAAGCATTAGAAATAATACTAGACAATACTCAAGATTTCGGGATTGAAGAAGTCCCTTTTTTAGAATCTTTGGGACGAGTTTTAAAAGAAGATATCAAAGCTGATAGAAACTTTCCACCTTTCAATAGAGTGAGTATGGATGGTATTGCTATTTTGTATGATACTTTTGCAAAAGGACAAAAAGATTTTTATGTAGAAAACATTCAAGCTGCAGGAAGTAAACAAGTCACCTTAAAAGAAGATATTAATTGTATTGAAGTAATGACTGGTGCTGTATTACCTCGACATACAAATACCGTTATTCCATACGAATTGGTGATTATTAAAAACGGGATGGCAACAATTGATACCAAAAATGTTATTAATGGTCAAAATATTCATCCTGAAGGAAAAGATAGAAAAACGAACGACGTATTAATTAGAAGGAATGGCATTATTTCTCCTGCTGAAATTGGCATATTGGCCACTGTAGGTAAATCAACGGTAAAAGTTGCAAAACAACCAAGTGTGTTAATTATTTCAACAGGTGATGAGTTGGTTGAAGTTGCAGAGCAACCAAAAGCATATCAAATACGAAAAAGTAATGTGTATAATTTAGTTTCTCTACTAGAAAATTTAAATATCAAAGCAGATACAAAGCATATCACAGATGATAAATTAGTATTAAAGAAAAAAATTGAACAATTTTTAATCAATTATGATGTGCTATTATTTAGTGGGGCGGTAAGTAAAGGAAAGTTTGATTATTTACCTGAAGTGCTAGATGAGTTAGGTGTGGAAAAAAAGTTTCATAAAGTAAAACAACGACCCGGTAAACCTTTCTGGTTCGGGCACACTGTGCCATTAGGAGTAAGTGAACAGGGTGAAAATAAGTCTAAAAAAACAATAGTTTTTGCCTTTCCAGGGAATCCAGTTTCAACCTTTGTAGGTTGTGTAAAATATTTTTATCCCTGGTATAAAAAATCAGTAGATATTGTTTTTGAAAACCACCAAAAAGCAATTTTAGCCGAAGATTTTACTTTTAAACCAGCGTTAACCTATTTTTTACAAGTACGGCTAGAAAATAAAAAGGGACTTTTAATAGCAGTACCAATAACAGGCAATGGTTCTGGAGATTTGGCTAACTTAGCAAATGCAGATGCTTTTTTAGAATTACCAGATGATAGAAATGAATTTAAAACAGGAGAAGTTTTTCCGTTAATAACATATAGATAATAACTGTCATTCAGAGCGAGTGAAACGGAGCGAAGAATCTTTTTTAATATAATTAAGAGATTCCTTGTACCTCGGAATGACAAATAGAACATAATGAAAAACAAATTCACACACATCAATAAAAAAAACCAACCCAAAATGGTAAATGTGGGAGGCAAAGAAGTGACTACGCGGAAAGCCACGGCGAAAGCTTCTATGTTTTTAGGAGAAGAAATCATTTCTCATTTTTCCAAAGATGAAATCCACACAAAAAAAGGACCTGTTTTTCAAACAGCAATTATTGCAGGGATTCAGGCAGTTAAAAAAACATCAGATTTGATTCCGATGTGTCATCCATTACAAATAAATGGCGTTGATATAGACATTTCAATTATTGATAAAGAACATATCAAAATACTATGTACTGTAGAAATTGATGGTAAAACGGGTGTAGAAATGGAAGCCTTAACCGGAGCTACCGTTGCTGGATTAACAGTGTATGATATGTGCAAAGCAATTTCACAAAAAATGGTAATAAAAGAAGTGAAACTGATTGAAAAAACCGGAGGAAAATCTGACTATAAAAGCCAGTCCCAAACCCATCCCAAAGGGAAGGGTTAGAAATAAATAAAAGCTCTGTGTATCTCTGTGAGACCTCTGATAATTTCTGTGTAATAACTTAATTAGAATGCAAAAAAAACATCAAAAACATACAAAGCTAAAACGTCGAGAAAACGATAATTTTGCTCCAAATGAAATAGCAATTTTAGGGACAAAATGCTCAAAAATTACTGATTTTGTTCAAAAAATGAGTAAAAAACTCCAAAAAAGAGCAAAAATAGCCTATTTAGATGCTTCTCATAATAATGAAATTCATGCACCAGATTTTGATACTTTTACAGCACATCATTCAGGGAATTTAAACATGAATTCTGTTCATTATCTAAATGAATATAATGAGAGAATTCTTTTTGCAGATTATGAGTTACTTTTTATCAATGGCAATCATTATAAAGGAGCAAAACAAATTCTGATATTAGACCATGAAAAGGAAGCTTCCGTTTTAAAACGCTTAGATCAATTAGACAGAATTCAGTTTGTAATTAAATTAAATAAAGACGCTGAGTATTTTGATTTTTTAGTAGAAAAATACCCAACAATTAAAAATCTAAAATGTTATCATATTGATGAGTTAGATGGTATTGCGAATCATATAAATAATTTAATACAAGAAAAGATTGCTCCAATTCAAGGAGTTGTATTGGCCGGAGGTAAAAGTTCGAGAATGGGTAAAGACAAAACTGAACTCAACTATCACGGAAAGTCTCAATTAGAACACACTGTAAAATTGTTAGAAGACAATTTGTTAACCACATATGTTTCTGTAGCTACAAACCAACAGCTTGAAAGCTTTGAAACGATTCAAGATAAATTTGTCAATTTAGGTTCTTTCGGCGCCGTTTGTTCTGCTTTTCAATACAACCCCAATAAAGCATGGTTAGTCTTAGCAACCGATCTGCCTTTTGTAGATGACAAGCTCATAAAATTATTATTAAAACATAGAAATCCGCAAAAAATAGCAACTGCTATTAAAGGAAAATCGAAACAATTTGTAGAGCCATTAATTGCTATCTATGAACCAAAAGCATATCCTGTTTTATTGAGTTATTTAGCACAAGGATATTCTTGTCCAAGAAAAGTATTGATTAATTCAGATGTTGAGATTGTTGAAGTAGACGATAATTTTATTCGAAATATCAATACTCCCGAAGAATTTAAGGAAGCTCACAAAGAAATCAATGAATAAAACACTTCATATACTCAATGGAGATAGCACCGCAATAATTTTTTCTAAAGCTAAAATTCAAGGAACCACAATTGTTTGGAGAGAAATGCTATGCGAAGGCTCTTTACACAAAGATGTTGGTAGTGATGAATTTTGGAAAAAAAGATATACTTTTTTTGAAGAAGAAATAGGTGTTACCAGATTGGAGTATTATGATAATACTATAAAGGAACTTATAAAAATTGAGGACATATCCAATTATAATGAAGTAGTCTTGTGGTTTGAATATGATTTATTTTGTCAGATAAATTTAATGGCTTTATGTACTTACTTATTAAAACATTTTAGGAAGAATATAAATTACTATTTGGTGTGTACAGGACATGAAAAAGGAAGACCTAATTTACAAACACTTTCGGATTATTCTCTAGAGGAATACCAAACACTTTACAAAGAGAAAATAAAACTTTCACGAAACAATTTATTATTTGCTGAACAAAGCTGGCAACTATATGTTGAAAACAATAAAGAAGCCTTAAAAGAATTTGATTTTGACCATTGCTCAAAATTTAAGTATTTACAACAAGTGATGCAGCAACATTTACAGCGATTCCCAAAGAAAAATGGATTAAATCAAATTGAAAATAAAATATTGGAGATTATTAATTCTGGAATTTCAAATAGAAACGCTATTGTCAAAGAGTTGTTACTTTGGCAAAAAAGAGAAACCGTTTATGGTTTTGGCGATTTGCAATACCTTTTATACCTAAAAAAGCAGCGTAATTATTATTTAGTTAAAGACGAATTAATAACTTTGAACTCTAAAGGAAAAGAATTAGTAAAATGAAAATTACTCCTAAAGAACTCTATAAACGACAAACAACACTTACCGAAATAGGTGAAGATGGTCAGCAAAAATTATTGCAGACTAAGCTTGTGATAGTTGGATGTGGCGGATTGGGGAGTGCAGCAGCGGTCTATTTAGCAGCAAGTGGTATTGGGCAGATTCATTTAGTAGACTACGATGTAGTTGATGCTTCCAATTTGCACAGACAGGTTTTTTATAAAACAAATGATATTGGTAAACCCAAAGCAGCGGTTTTAGCAAATCATATCAAGGCAATAGCACCTTTTGTAAAGGTGAGTTTTAGTAATTCTACCATTTCAAAAAGGACTGTTTTTGATGAGATTAGTGATTATGATTTTGTGTTAGATTGTACAGATAGTTTACCCATAAAATATTTACTGAATGATGCATGCGTATTAAAAGATAAAACGTTGATTTATGGCTCCCTCTATAAATATGATGGATATGTAGCTAGTTTTAATGTAAAACTATCCGATGAAAATTATAGTGGGAATCTACGTGATGCATTTCCTGAAATTTCAAAAGAAGCCATTCCCAATTGTTCAGAAGTAGGAACCTTAAATACAATTGTAGGCATTATTGCATTGATGCAAGCCAACGAAGTATTGAAGTTAGTTCTAAATATTGGAAAGCCACTAGTGAATCAATTATTGATTTATAACAGCTTAGAAAATTCTCAGTTTAAAATGAAGTTGAAACAGGATGACACTTGTTATTCAGAGCGAAAGCGAAGAATCTCTGAAATTTTCGAAATAGAAAATTACGTTGATTTAAATTGCGAAGTTCAAGATGAATCATTACTTATAACGGCCAAAGAGTTAAAAAAAAGGTTAGAAAGCTTTCTCCTTGGGGGACCTGCCTTGCCGGCAGGCAGGAATGTCCACAGGACAATGGAGATTATATCAGTTATAGAAAATATTGATGCACTGTTACCGTTTGAGGTAACTATGAAAATACCATTCTCAAAATTCGACACTTTAATCAGTCATATTGAGCGCAGTCGAAATATAGACAAGCACAAAGACTTTGTCATTGTCTGTAACAAAGGAATTTCAAGTTATATTGCTACACAACAATTAAAGGAAAAATATCCAACCCTCAATATTTTAAGCCTCAAAGACGGAATTACCAATTACTAGTTAAACTAAGATGTCTCCCTGAGCGGAGTCGAAGGGTTATTTCAGTAAAATGCAAAACCTAAATTAACGTATTATGAATAAATTTTAAATGCAAAAACCATTAGAATTTTATACAACCGAAAAGCAACTTTTTGAACAAGAGCTATCATCTTTAAAAAAGAAATTAGCAACGTCTAGCACCTTGCGATTATTAGTCTTTTTAAGTACTGTGTTTGGGCTATATTTCTTTTTTGGAGAAGTCAAAATTATGGGATTAGTCGCCATAATTGGAATTATTCTATTTCTCTATTTAATATCAAAACATACCGATTTACAATATAAACGAGACCTTGTTAAAAGTTTGATTAAGATTAATACAACCGAAATCAACGTGTTAAACAGAGATTACTTTTCGCTAGATGAAGGGCGAGAATTCATTGAACCCACACATTTTTATAGTTACGATATTGATTTGTTTGGCAGAGGATCCTTCTTTCAATATATCAATAGAACGGTAACTCACGAAGGTAAAACAGCACTTGCCAATAATTTAACTGCAAATGAAATTTCGGCAATAGAAAGAAAACAAGAAGGAGTACAAGAGTTGGCAAAAATTCCAAAATGGCGGCAACATTTTTCGGCAATTGCCAGCTTAGTAAAAGTACAACATCCAGCAAAGGTTATAGTTGACTGGATACATAATTACAAATCTGTTTTTCCTCAGTTTTTATCGTTTTTACCCACTATTTTTTCTCTAGTTTCTCTAGCATTTATTGTATTGGCTAGTTTAGAAATCATAAATGCACAAGTAGTAATAATATGGTTTTTTATCGGATTAGGAGTTTCAGGAAGATATCTTAAAAAAGTTAATAAAATCTATGAAGATGCAGGTAAAGCAAAAGATACTTTTAAGCAATATCATAAATTATTACATGAAATAGAGATTACAGCTTTTAATTCTGAAATATTAAAAGAAAAACAACAAGATATTCAAACGGAATCTCAAAAAGCCTCCTTAATATTTGCTAAGTTTTCAAAAACCTTAGACGCATTAGATCAACGTAATAATTTGATAGTAGCTGTGCTTGGAAACGCCTTTTTATTGTGGGATTTACAACAAGTGAATAAAATTGAACAATGGATTCATAGTTACAGACCGAACATTGAAAATTGGTTTAAAGTAATTGCTTTTTTTGATGCTCAAAATTCATTAGCCAATGTTTCTTTTAACCATCCAAAATATGTTTTTCCAACAATTAATTCGAATAAAGAAGTAATTAAAGCTCAAGAATTAGGACATCCTTTATTAAAAGAGTCACAACGTATTGACAATGATTATACCATAGAAAATCAACAATTTTTTATCATTACAGGAGCCAATATGGCTGGTAAAAGCACTTTTTTGCGTACCGTTTCATTGTCTATAGTAATGGCAAATATGGGCTTACCAGTTTGTGCAGCATCATTTGAGTATAATCCAATAAAACTGATAACGAGTATGCGGACTTCAGATTCGTTGACAGATGATGAGTCGTATTTCTTTTCAGAATTGAAGCGCTTAAAGTTTATTGTAGAAGAAATAAAATCAGAGAGTTATTTTATCATTTTAGATGAAATATTAAAAGGAACCAATAGTACAGACAAAGCCATTGGTTCTAAAAAGTTTGTACAGAAATTGGTTGCTTCAAATTCTACTGGAATCATCGCTACCCACGATTTAAGCTTGTGCGAAATCGAAAAAGAACTCTCAGAAATTGAAAATTATTATTTTGATGCAGAGATTATCAATGACGAATTACATTTCGACTATAAACTAAAAGAAGGCATTTGTAAAAATATGAATGCCTCTTTCTTGTTAAAGAAAATGGAGATTATATAGTCAATAGCCGTTGTTTATAAAATTTTGTGATTATTCTATTAATAAAATATTTTGTCAATTCAAAAATGTAAAGTATATTTGTCATATAGTTAAATATATTTGTCTATTTAGATAGTTTATTTAACAATTATTCATTTAAAACATATGTTATGACACTAAAATCAGTATTAGAATGTGAAAGAAAGAGTTTGGGAAAAATGAAAAAATACCAGCTCCCTAATCAATTTAAAAAAATAGGGTTGGTATTATTAATAGTTGCATTTATCTCTCTTTTTATTAATAGATTTACTATTAATGATTTGGAATTTAGATACATTTCTAAATATGGAATGTTAGTCGGTTTACTTCTAATGTCAATTTCTAAAGAAAAAATTGAAGATGAATTAGTAAGTAACCTACGGATGCAATCGTATACCTTTGCATTTATTTTTGGAGTTATAATTACCTTAACAAATCCGTTTTTTAGTTATATAGTTGACTTTTTTATAAAATCAACAAAACCAAATACGAATGGTGTTGGTGATTGGCAAATATTATGGCTTTTATTGAGTATTCAGGTTTTCTATTTTGAATTTTTAAAAAGGATGCATAAATAATGAAGAACAAACTTAAAATAGAAAGAGCCATGTTGGATATTACCCAAGATGAATTGGCAAAAATAATAGGAGTATCACGTCAAACAATAAATTCAATTGAAAAGAACAGATATGTACCATCTACAGTGCTTGCTTTAAAATTGTCTAAGGTCTTTCAAAAACCCGTAAATGATTTTTTTGAATTAATTGAAGGAGAATAGTTTTTTATTCAAAAACCGATACTAAAGTATCATTTAAATGAATATAACAACACCTTATCCTGCTTCTTTAAAATAACATCCAATTCATCCAAAAATTGGATAGATACAGTAGGGCAACCCCAGCTTACAGCCAACGAGTTAGGGTAAATTTCGGTATCTTTCACTCCTTTCCAGGCATGTAAAACCACCACTCTTTTACGCAAATTAGTATTTGACACTTCCAATCCATCAAGCCAATATTTATAATTTTCACCCCAATTACTATACGCTCGCTTACCAACAACTGCCATTCCCAACGTTGTACAATGGCTTTCGCTTACATTACTAAATACGGTCGCAATTCCGCTATTATTTTTCCCTTTACCACCGCCATGACATACCAGTCCTTTTTTAAGGATTGTTCCTTTTTTTAAATCGACCACAAAAAAGCGATTGTATCCACTATGTAAAGAATAATCAATCATAAAAGCGATATCCTGATTGTAGATATGTTGCTTGGCAAATTGTTGTATATGTTTAATTTCTACAGTATAATCTTTTACAGATTTCGTTGGAGGCGTTTTATTTTCTTCACAAGAAAAATTGAGTGTACTTATTAGAAAAAGAAATAGTTTAATGTTCATTGTAATTTTTTTTAGGATGGGAACTAAAAACTAAACCCAAACATAAATCCATCATTATGTATGCCATTAAAACTAGAACGCACATAATCCACACGTAAAAAACGGAATTTACCAAAACCAATATTATCCAATCCTATAGAATATTCCGTATAAGGTTTATTATCTTTAGTCAGTAAAGATTTTCCTCCAAGGACTAATTCCCATTGTAATTTATTAAATAAAGGAATCTTACGAAGTAAGTATCCGTCAAAATGATGTTGTACATGTAATTCGGCATACTCATTATTTACACTCAAATCATAATATGGCAATAAATAATAAGAAGTTGTATAAGTTCCGCTAAGGTTTACATGTGTTTGGTTTCCATTAAAGTGTTTATAATCTATAAAGGAAAGCTCATCCGTTTCTAAAAACTTACCACCAGTTAAATTATAAGCAAAAGTTCCTTTATTTCCGATGTTAAAATGTTGGTATAGATTGGCCTGTACAAAATCATAATTATACTTAGTATCACTGGCACTAAAGCCTTTCGTATATTGTAATCTAATTCTAGGATATTTAAGTGTTCCTATATTAAATTTTCTGTCGGGCAATGAAATATATTGTTGCCCAAAATTAATAGTAGTAGCCAATTTGAATTTATAGAGATGGTGTTTGTCAAAAGCCGCAGTAGCGAAGTTTGTTGGATCTAACGGATTGTTAGAACTATATATTATGTCATCACGGTTCAAGGTAACATAATTAGTTGTGTTAAAAACAGGTTTTCGATTTTCGTATGCAAGAGAAGTGTTAAAACGCAATCCATTTACAATTTCTTTACCATAGCCAATACTTGCAAAGGTTTTATCATAAAATTTAGCATAATTTCTTTCAAAAAATAAAGAGCTTGCTGCATTTAAAACAGGCGAAATAGGATTAGAAGCATTGAATTGCATTATTTTTCTACCTCCGGCAACTGAGATAGACGGTCTTGTTTTCTGATTGAACTGATAGGTGAATTTACCACTAGCTCTAAACTGTTTGTCGGAAAAACCATAATCTAATAAAGTACTTACCGAAAGTCGTTGGTGCTTTTCTTTATAATTTTTAAAAAAGGAAACATCCATATTGGTATGCCATCCTTGTACGGTATTGAACATCGAGTTTAGTATAGGAGAGCCAATGCTCAAGTTCCAGTCTTCATAAGAATTACGATAATTATAACCAAAGAACAAACTGCTAATTTTAAACTTATTTTGTTTGAGGTCAACAGAATCTAAGTACTTTTTTGATTTTCTGATAACCTTGATACTATCCTTTAATTGATAATCTTTTACTTCTTCCAACGTTAACGGAACTGGTCTAACAGTATTCCAAAAAACAGTATCTTTTTTATTGGCTTTATCTTCAAATGACAGTACTTCATTTGTAAATGTTTTTTTGATAAAATCTGGTTCGAAATTGTAATGGCTATAAACAGCTGTAACGCGTCCGTCTACGTTAAATCCAAACATTCCAAACATAAAATCAATACTTTGTGAAAATAATGACCACAATTTATCTTTATCAGAATACGAATAGTTTTGTTTAATGTTTAAGGTGTCGAGTACAGGTTCTTGCAATTGTTTCCCTGTTACAGAAAGCGTTGCGGCATAAATCTGCCAATCATCTTCTACAATATAGATGTACCCAATAAAAGCATTGTCAGTGGTTCGTTTAGCTATTACTTTTATTTTGTTAATCAGGTGTTCACCTTCATAGTAGCTGTTTATCAATTGGTACCTATAATAGTTAAAAGCATAATTTGCAATGGGCGAAATAATGGATGCGTCATTTACCTGAACAAGATTATGATAGAGATTAAAATTCACATCAGAGGCCTGATTAAAACTAAAACCATTGTCATTACCACTAACTTTTGAAGCAACAATACGTTCTTTGAATTTTTTCTGATTTTTACTTATCTTAGAAATTGTTTCAGAAAGATAAATAACACCACTTCTAGTAGAATCTAATCCACCTCCCATATCGCCAATCTCTTGTCCTAAAATTTTCTCAGGAGCATTTTTAATTCTGAAAATCCCTCTAGAATAGAAATCAGCCGTATACATTTCTGTTTTTTGTAGATTTTCTTTTCGTTTAGCAATAGCACTTCTAATAATTTTATTTGCTGGATTTTCTTTAGAACTAACTACCACCTCATTTAAAGCTACTGCATCTTCAGACAGTGTTACATTCAAATTGTAAGGAAAGCTTGAAATGGTAATTTCTTTTTTTACTGTTTTATAACCTAAATATTGAAAAATGAATGTATAATTTCCTGTTTCTTTAAGGCTCAAAGTATAGTTCCCTTCATTGTTTGTTGTAGTTCCAATATAAGTGTCCTTAATATAAATAGAGACAAAAGGTAAAGGTTCACTGTTTTTGTCAGTTATCAATCCTGTTATTTGAGCATTTAAAAAAGCAGTAATAAAGAAAAGGAAGAGCGTAATTTTGTTTCTCATAGATTGTATGCAAGACTGAGCAAACTTAAATAGTTAAACCAACAATCTTTTTAAAACTTTGTTAAAACTTTGTTTGAGTTATGTTAAAATAAAGTTGATTGGATTTTAGTAATTCAGATTATTTATTAATAAAAAAGGTTATTTTGTAATGACTGCACTTTTTTTCGACTACTAATCCAGTTAGTTTTTATGTTGCAAATCCCTTTAATGTGCCATTCAGATATTTTTGAGTGGCACATTAGAAAAGAAAAACAGGAATATAAATGAAAAAAAATCTTTTAATTATACTGATAGTATTTGGACTTTTTGGATTTATGAAAATCAACACTATCCAACAAGGTAAATGGGTTGCACCCGTAGCTTCCAAAAAAATAACCAACCCGACCACAGCAAAAAAGAAAAATTCTTCTGCTAAAAAAGGAACTAAATTATTCGGACAATACTGTGCTGTTTGTCATGGTAAAATAGGCAAAGGAGATGGCATTGGAGGAAAAGCACTAAATCCGAAACCAGCAAATTTAACTTCAGATTTGGTTCAAAATCAAGTTGATGGTGAAATTTTTTGGAAAATTTCAACTGGAAGAAATGCCATGATTAAATGGGATCCGATTATAAGTGAAGATGACCGTTGGAGCCTGGTAAATTATATTAGAACACTAAAAAAATAATCAAATAGTAACTTTTAACTTTATACATTATGAAAAATAAATTAGTAGCATTGGTTGTAATTATGGGCATAGGAATTTTTAGCCTGTTATCTTTTAAGAATATCAATGCTGATGAATATGCACCAATAACAACAGAGAATGCAACATTAGGAAACCCTTGGGATGGGTATACTTCATGGCATCAAATCACTAAAGATGCTGTAAACACTGGCAACCCTACAGGATTTATTAAGAAGAATAGACATGAAGGTGAAGGAGGATATCGTGAAATTTATATTAATGATATAGGTAAAGATGTAAATTTGGGTTCAGCGCCTTATAAATATCCAGAAGGAACCATTGTTGTTAAAGAATCATATAAAAACAAAGCAACTTGGGAAAAGAAAGGTAAGATGGTATTGACAGTTATGATTAAGCAAGCTGAAGGTACTTCTCCTGAAACTGGCGATTGGGGATATATTATGGGAGCTAAAGGTAAATTAAGTACAGGAACTTCAAAATGGGCAAAATTTTGTACCAAATGTCATGTCTTTGCTGCCAGTAAAGATTATGTGTTTATGAATGCTGATTTTATGAAAGCAGAATAATAACAGTAGGTAAGTTTTAGACTCTATGAGAATCATAAAAATAATAGGTTTAGTTACTATTATTTGGATAGGAATTTATAGTGAATTGTCTTTTAAGAGTATTAATTCAAACGAATACACACTAGCAAGCACTGAAAATAATGTAATGGGAAATGTATGGGATGATTATACAAATTGGTATAAAATCACTAATGATGCTCCAAATACAGGAGACCCAACAGGTTTTATTGAAAAGAAACACAACGGGATAGAGGCATATAGAGAAATTTATATCAATGATATTGGTAAAGCTGTAAACTTAGGTTCAGCACCTTATAAATACCCTGAAGGAACCATTATAGTTAAAGAAAGCTATAAGAATAGGAAAAGATGGGAAAAGAAAGGTAAAAAGCTACTAACCGTGATGATTAAACAAGCCGAAGGAGCTTCTCCAGAAACTGGTGATTGGGGATATGTTGACGGCGATAGAGGTAAATTAAGTATTAGAAATTCTAAAAAGGCAAAATTTTGTAGCGGTTGTCACGTATATGCCGCCAGTAAAGATTATGTATTTATGAACTCAGATTTTATAAAGGCCTTGAAATAATATTCAATAATTAAGAATAAAAAATGCTCGAAATTTTCGAGCATTTTTTATGGATGCGAGTTTACCCAAACCTCACCATCAACAAAATGTTCTTTTTTCCAAATAGGCACCGTTTCTTTTAAGGTATCAATAGCAAATTGGCAAGCTGCAAAAGCAGCTTTTCTATGTGGGGCAGATACTGCAATAATTACGGGAATAGCTCCTATTTTTAATTCACCTTCAGCATGATGTATTGCAATTTTTAAAATATCAAAATCAATTAAAGCTTTATCAGCAATTTTTTGCATTTCTTTCTTCGCCATCGCTTTATACGTTGAGAAATCTAATAAAGTTACTGATTTGTTTTGAGTTTTATTACGGACGGTACCTACAAATAAAGCAATTCCACCACAGGAAGTGTCTTGTACAAAGTCATAGCATTCTTGTATATTCAATTTTTCAGATGTTATTTTTATGGAAGTATTTTCTTTCATTATTTTTATTAACCTGAGTTCGACTTAAGATTTGATTTACAGAATACGAAGAAATGGTGAGGTTTGAAATGAAAATTTGAAGTAATATCTAGATATTTCAAAAATTTTCATGAAAAAGATTACCTTTTATTTGTATTTCCTATGGATTTGATGAATTTTTTCCAATTTTCACCAAATTTTCTTAAACTAACCAGTTAGTCCTTCGAAAATTTGATCTCAAATTGAATAAAAATTCATTCAAACTGTAAAAAATATTAAGTCGAACTCAGGTTAATAACTAAAGTGTACAAATTTAGCGAATCAAAAACATACCTTTGCAGACTTTATAATATAATTTCTTAAAATGAAGAAAGCATTTAGAATTGTTAGTTTTTTAGAAGGAATTTCCTATTTATTACTGCTTTTTGTAGCAGTACCGATTAAATATTTTGGTGGGAATGAAACCTACGTGAAAATGCTAGGGATGCCACATGGCTTACTTTTTATTGGGTATATTATTTTGGCAATTATGCTCAAATACGAACTAGAATGGAAATCTAAAACTTTTTGGACAATACTAGCTGCTTCAATTATACCTTTCGGTACGTTTTATATTGATAGAAAGTATTTACAAGGTTAATCCCATTGTCCTATGGACATTTCCCCAAAGGGGAAAATTCATCACTTATTTCTCCTTCCCTTTGGGAATGGTTAGGGATGGGATTACCCTCCACTAACCGGCGGAATCAAAGCCACCACATCATCACTTTTCAAAATATAATTAGCTTCAACATACGCTTCATTTACAGCAACAGAGAAGTTACTATACTTGTTTAAATTTTTAT
>Ga0256847_1000265_pt1 | contig 35700 bp, 20 predicted proteins | sample TeddybearmetaG_FD_189099 | JGI IMG/M metagenome (GOLD analysis project Ga0256847, IMG submission 189099) | Hydrothermal vent microbial communities from East Pacific Rise, Pacific Ocean - Teddybear | ecosystem: Environmental > Aquatic > Marine > Hydrothermal vents | place: Pacific Ocean: East...
AAAATTGGTATTAAAACGGACAAAACCGAAATTAACTTTTCTAGAATCCAATTCCACCCCAAAATCCCAGCTTTATCCTACAGAGTTTGTGCTTAATTTTGTATTGTTATTTTTGAATCGTTCCTTAATATATTATTACAAAGTTAATTTTACGATATAATTTATTTTTATACTAAATTTTGATGATTTTTGTTTCAATCTATCTTTCGCCTCGCCGGCTGGGCCTTCTATTTTTTCTTGATAAAAAACAGAAGCAAAAAAATCAAGACTGGCTAATACCCACCCTGCAATGCCGCTCCCGCATCCCACATACCCAGTCATGGCTAAACTTCCTTTTACTTAGTTTAAACCCTAGAATTTTGAATAAAAAACAGACTTTTACTCTAAAATTTATATTCAAATAAAAGTTACCGAACTATTGTTTGAATAAACTTGAGTTACTTGAATCCCACCACTTGGTGTAATCTCATCAATTGTTAAGTCATAACCACATTTGAGTTTGTAGTCTGATTTTAGCTTGTTAATTTGGCTATCAGATATGTCCCTTTTTACAAAATTAATGGTGCAACCTCCAAACCCACCACCCATAATCCTACTTCCCAGTACATTATTTACTTCCTGACTTCTCTCAACCAAATAGTCAATCTCAGGAGTACTCACTTCATAGTATTGAGATAAACTCTTATGTGACTCTAGCAGCAATGGACCAAGTTCCTCATACTTTTTATCTTTTAAAATTTGAGCTGCGGTAAGGACACGAATGTTCTCTTCTAAGACGTGGATACATCTCTTTTTTGAAACATCATCAACTAAATATTTTTCAATGTCATGTTCAGTTATATCTCTAAAAGTTTCTACCTCAGGTCTTTTAGATTGAATTACTTGGAGTGCGTTTTCACATGTCGCCCTTCTCTTGTTGTATTCAGTTTCTACAAGGTTGTGCTTCTGTCCGCTATTAATAAGGTAGAAGGTGTATTCATCATCTGGCATTTCAAATTCCTCTACAGAAAAATCTAAGAAATCAATTTTAAGCGCGTGGCCATGTCTTCCTTTAAATATTGCAGTTTGGTCCATTATGCCACCATTGAGTCCAATGCCATTTTCAGCTTGTGACGCTAGATCGATCATTTGATCAACACTATATTTAAGATTAAAGAGAGAATTGATCCCAGCTAAGAATCCACAGGTGAGTGCCGAAGAAGATGATACTCCACCACCTTGTGGAAGATTGCCGCCAAAAACCACATCAATCCCTGACGATTGATCATATCCACAAGCAACCAATGCATTTATAAAATACCTAGTCCAGCCTTCATTTTGAAATTTAAGTTCTTTAAGATTTACTTCTGCAGAGTCATTAATATCAAATGCAAAAACCCTCAAAAGACCTATTTCATTTTTGCTCATGTACATGTGAATGCACTGATTTATCGCAAAAGGAAGTACTAACCCATTATTATAGTCCGTATGTTCTCCTATTATGTTTGCCCGCCCTGGAGATTTTACATAAATATGAGGATTGCCAAATCTAGAGTTGAACTGAGCTAAAATGTTGTTTTTCATTGGGTTGTGTAAGGATCTTGAGAATATATTTTATTAAGAACTTTAGATTCAATAAATTGTTACCTATTTAAAGTGAAATATAGGTAAATAGCTTTAGTCAAATTAAGGTTTATTGTATATTTTCGCAGGAGAAATACGAACTCATTTATTTACCCGAATACATGAGTTATTATGACCTAACCAAACTGAAGTAAATGGCAACCTTTGCACAAAAAAGTTTTCAAAGAAGACACATTGGAATTTCTGATGAAGAAAGATCAGAAATGTTGTCTCGAATAGGAGTTAAATCATTAGATGAACTTATCGACCTTACCATTCCAGATCATATTCGTGCTAGTAAAGAGATGGACATACCCAATGCCATTTCAGAATATCAATATTTGAAGGATCTGAAGATCATTGCTCAAAAAAATCAAATATTTAAGAATTATATTGGACAAGGATATTACGGAACGATCACCCCTTCTGTAATCTTAAGAAATGTATTCCATAACCCAGGATGGTATACGCAATACACACCATATCAAGCTGAAATAGCACAAGGAAGATTGGAAGCATTGCTTAATTTCCAGACGATGGTTGTAGATCTTACTGGCTTACCTATTGCGAATGCATCTCTATTGGATGAGGGAACAGCTGCAGCAGAAGCGATGGCTATGTTTCAAGGCGCTAGAAATAAAAAGCGTAAGAATAATCCAGCAACAAAGTTTTTTGTGGACAATCATGTGTTTGATCAGACGGTCGATATTATGATCACTAGAGCGAAGCCTATTGGGGTCGAAATAGTAAGAGGAGATTATAAGACTCAAGAAATTAATGATGACTACATTGGGGCATTGGTTCAATACCCAAATCAAATTGGAAGTGTTGAGGACTACAGTGCTTTTACTCAGAAATGCATTGATTTAGGAGCTTTTGTTTGTGTTGCAGCTGACTTATTAAGCTTGACATTATTGACTCCACCAGGAGAATGGGGAGCGCATGCAGTTGTGGGTAATACACAGAGATTTGGCGTACCAATGGGATATGGTGGACCACATGCCGCATATTTTTCTACCATCGAAGATTTCAAAAGACAGATTCCAGGAAGAATCATTGGTGTGTCTCAAGACCGATTAGAGAATCGTTCTTTGAGAATGGCATTGCAGACAAGAGAGCAACATATCAAAAGAGAGAAGGCGACGTCTAATATTTGTACTGCACAAGCTTTATTGGCCGTAATGGCAAGTATGTACGCAGTGTATCATGGAGCAGAAGGACTCAAAGATATTGCTTCGACAATTCATCATCACACTTACATGTTATCTAATAATTTGAAAGGATTAGGATATGAAGTGGCAAATAGAACTTTCTTTGATACTGTCACAATAAATGGATCTGATGAAGAAATTCAAAAAATAAAAGATGCTGTAGAGTCAAAAGAAATTAATCTCTTTTATAGTAGTGGATCTGTTAGTATTTCTGTAGATGAAACTACTGATGCCACAGATATAAAAGACTTATTAGAAGTATTGGCATCCACAAAAGGTTCTGAATTATCAATGTCTACATCGAATGGACAAGAGGTAATTCCAGCATCTTTACAAAGAAAAAGTGAGTACTTAACACATCCTGTTTTTTCAAGTCATCATACGGAATCAAAAATGATGCGGTATGTCAAAAGCTTGGAAAACAAAGATCTTTCTTTGGTCCACAGTATGATTGCTTTGGGATCCTGTACAATGAAATTGAATGCTGCGACAGAGTTGATCCCCGTTTCTTGGCCTGAGTTTTCATTATTGCACCCATTTGCACCAATTTCTCAAACTAAAGGATATGGTCAGATTTTTGATGAGTTGAGTAAATATCTCTGCGAGGCTACTGGTTTTACAGCGTGCAGTCTACAACCTAATTCTGGGGCTCAAGGAGAATATGCTGGACTCATGACTATTGCAGCTTATCATGAAGATAGGGGAGACCACCATAGAAATATAGCCCTCATTCCTTCTTCGGCACACGGAACCAATCCAGCTTCGGCAGTAATGGCTGGGATGAAGGTTGTTGTCGTGAAATGCGATGATGAAGGCAATATTGATGTCAGTGATTTGATGGCCAAAGCTGAAGAGCACAAAGAAAATCTAGCTGCATTAATGATCACCTATCCAAGTACACACGGTGTATTCGAAACTGAGGTGAAGGAAATTTGTGATGCGATTCATAACAATGGAGGGCTAGTCTACATGGACGGAGCCAATATGAATGCTCAAGTAGGTCTTACCAGTCCTGGAATTATTGGAGCTGATGTATGTCACCTAAATCTTCACAAGACATTTGCCATCCCTCACGGAGGAGGTGGACCCGGAATGGGACCTATCTGCGTGAATGATAAACTAGCTACTTATCTACCGGGACACGTTTTTGTAGAAACTGGTGGTGAAAAATCTATTTCTGCTATATCATCTGCTCCTTGGGGTAGTGCAAGTATATTATTGATTTCTTATGCTTATATAAGAATGTTGGGCAGAGAAGGAATGACCAATTCAACAAAATATGCTATTCTGAATGCAAACTATATGCGAGCAAGATTGGAAGATTATTACCCAGTTTTGTACAAAGGAGAAAAAGGAATGGCGGCCCACGAAATGATCTTGGATTTGAGACAATTCAAACCACTTCATGTCAGTGCTGAAGATATAGCAAAACGATTGATAGATTATGGATTTCATGCACCTACGCTTTCATTTCCTGTGGCAGGGACTATTATGATTGAGCCTACTGAAAGTGAAGACAAGGATGAATTAGATAGATTTTGTGATGCATTGATTAGTATTAAAACTGAAATTGATGCTATTGCAGATGGTAGTGCAGATCCCGTAGATAATGTATTGAATAATGCGCCACATACTTTGCATGAAATCACAGCGGATGAATGGACACATGCTTATTCAAGAAGTAGAGCGGCTTATCCTCTACCATATCTATATTCGAGTAAAAAATTCTGGGCAACGACTACAAGAGTAGATAATGCTTTTGGAGATCGTAATTTGATTTGTACATGTCCACCGATGGAAGCATACGAAGATTAATATAGCTTAAAGATCTGATCGCTAAAAGCGATCAGATCTTTTTATACTTTTTAAGGCCTTATCTCTCTCGGATCAGCACTATAAGCTATTTTATACTCCTTAGGTGGAATATTCCCTTGCAGGTGAGTCACAAAGTAATCCCATCGCTTCCTCATCATATAAAAGCTATCCTTCCCAAATCCATGTCTTGCATTAGGAAATATGATCAAGTCATAATCTTTGTTGGCTTTGTTAAGTGCATCGACGACTAGATATGTATTTGACACGGGAACATTATCATCCATTGCACCATGCGCTAGCAGCAATTTTCCTTTCAAGTTTTCTGCATATAGTTGATTGGCTTGTGGAGCATAATTGGACTTGCCGTCATCATTTTCTACCATCAGTCCATTATAACGTTCTCCCCAATCATCTTCATAGTTTCTATTATCATGATTACCAGACTCTGAAATGCCAACATCATAAAAATCAGGATACTTAAACAAAGCTGAAGCAGTAGCGAATCCACCACCAGAATGACCCCAAACACCTACTCTTTCTGTATCGATATATGGATATAATTGAGCCAATTGTTTGATGCCAGAAATCTGATCGGGCAATGTATTCACTGACATGTCACCATAACATTCATCATGAAATGCCTTGGATCGTCCTGGGTTACAAGAACCATCGATGACGATTACTATAAATCCTAAATTGGCAACAGCTTGATGATCGTTTCTACCAGGTGAAAATGATCTGCTTCCTACGCTTCCACCCTGTGGACCAGGATAGATATAGTTGACTACGGGATATTTTTTAGTTGGATCTATTTTATTCGGTTGAAACAGTAAACCATAAAGATCATATTTGCCATTGTCAGATTTTACAGTGATTGGAGTAGGTGGTTGCCAACCACTTTCTAACAGTCTTGAAATATCAGCTCTTTCTAAAATCACAATCATCGATCCATCTCTTTCTCTCACGACAGATACTGGAGGTACATTAGGTTGTGAATAGTTGTCGATGAAGTATTTTTTATTTGGAGAGAATGATAATCTATGGTTTCCATTCTCAGGAGTAAGCAATTTTAAATTTTTACCTGAAAAGTCTACTTTATAATAATGACTGAAATATGGATCTCTACCTTTTTCTCTGCCATTTGCCTCAAAGTAGATCGTTCTATTTTTTTGGTCAACTTCTTTTATCTTTGTGACTACAAAATCTCCTTTTGTAATCTGTTTCTTTAATTTGCCTGTATTCAGATTATAGAGATAAAGATGACCCCAATTGTCTCGTTCAGAATACCAGATAAATTCGTTTGATTTCGGTAAGTATTTCCAGTTTATAGCACCTTGACCAGATTCATATTGTGTTTCTACTACTTCAGTATAAATATCTTTTACTTCTCCTGTCGATGTATTGGCGATTCTTAATGTGGCAATTTTATGGTCTCGGGATGTAGATACGAAAGCAAGTTTTGACCCATCTTTATTCCAAGCATTATCATCAAAAAGTCCGTCACATGTGATATCATCACAAAGTGTTCCTCTTCTTGCATCAGGTTCCATTTTGAATCGAATTACGTTTTGCTTTTCTATATCAATTACTATTCTATGGATTCGAATGATGTCTTCATCTTGAGGTAGAGGGTATTTCCATTGCTTTAGTTCAGGTGCGCCTACCTGTGTTTTGACTATATACATATCGCTGACATGTCTTTGATCTTGCTGAAATGTGGCTATCTTTTTTGAATCAGGTGACCACAGCAAAACAGGTCTCTCACTTTTTCTCCAACCTGCATTGTCAGTTGCGTATCCGAAATTTTCTACTCCGTCTTTTGTCAATTGAACCTCTTCACCATTTTCTAGATTTCTTATCCAAAGATTCCAATCTCTAATGAAGGCTACTTTTTTAGAATCCGGTGATAGCAATTCCTTTCTACGATTATATACTGGTTGAATTTCTTTCTCTTTTAATCCATTTGTAATTTCTTCTTCAGTTTTGGCAATCTTCTTTTTCTTGGTTTTTGGATTGTAATAGACGTAGTCTGGACCTTCTTTATCTAGAACCTTATACCAGAAAGATCCATCCGCTTGCCATTGAGGTCGTACATTCATTCTGTCGACCAATTGGCTGGTATTCCAGAATAGTGCATTTTCAGATTTTTGGTAATCTTCAATAGATAATTGGTTTTGTGCATCTGCATTTATTGTAAATAAAATGCATACAATATATAGGAATGGAATGTATTTTCTCACAGTATTGTTTTGGTAAGAATTAAAAAAGTAAGATAGTGAAAAATACCCTCTCAAACTTATCACCATTAACTTCTTTGTTCAATTAAAGGGAGTCGAACTATGGCTTTTGTTCCAATAAAGGTTTCATTTTCTACTATATCATTTATAGTGAAACCGATATTACTCCCATACTCAACCTTGAGAAATTCCAACCTTTTTAGTATTGCGTCAAGAGCATAAGATTTGTGCTTTTTTGGAGAACCCAAACGAATTTTTTCACTGTATACTCTGCCCATTCCATTGTCTTGAATCGTACACATCAAATTTTCTTCAGTGACAAATAATTTTATCTCAATTAATTTTTTCCCTTTTTTATGAAAAACACCATGAGCGATGGCATTTTCTACAAAAGGCTGTATCACCAAAGAGGGTATAACAAGTCCATTTGGAGCTTGGTTGCTGATGGTAAATTTAAATTCAGATCCAAATCGAAGTTTTTCCAATTTAAGATAGGTTTGTAAGAATAGTATTTCCTTTTCTATGCTTATCAAATTTTGATTAGAATATGCGAGCGCATTTCTTACCAATTCTGAAAAGAGCACCAAATAATCATACGAAGCCTCGGTATCTTGTTTCAAAATGAGATCCTGGATAGAATTTAATGAGTTGAATATAAAGTGGGGATTCATCTGTGATCTTAAAGCTTTCAATTCTGCTTTTATTGCTTCTGTTTTTAGTGTTTGTTTTTCTAGTTTCTCAAGATTTTCTTGCTGTATCTTTTTTGTCCTATATTTCAGGAAAATGGCTATAGCTGCCAATAATATAAAAACACTGAGTATTAAAAACCAAGTAGTTTTCCAGTATGCCTTATTTATTTTGAAATAATAGCTTTCTGAAAAGCTTTCAAAACCTCTATAATTTGCGGTAACATAGAATTTATAGTTTCCATTTGGTAAATATCTGAACTCAATCAAATCGTCAGTAATTGGTATTGGGCTTTTTTGAAAAACTTTGTTGTTCTCAGCATCTTCAAGCGTATAGTGTAATGTCACTTCAGATTCGTAAAGGAGGCCGTTGAAAGTTGGAAAAATGGCTAAGTTGTTTTCATAATATTTAAAATTTCCAACCTCCACAGAAGACACAAGATTATCATTTACTCTTATCGAATCATAGGATATAATCATCTTTGGCTTATTGGACTTGATATTGTCAGTCGAATACGAAATTATTTGATTATTTGAGATGAACCATATTTTATCATCCTGCACACAAAAATCTTTTACGGTGCCATTTTCCACTCCTTCTGCCGTTCCGATTGTCATCCATTCTTGTGTTGCAATAGAATATATTTGAAAACCAGTCTTATGAGATATGAATAGACGATTTGATTTTTTCTCAAACTTGAATACATAATTGTTATTCAATCCAGAATTTGTATTGATTTGTTTTACGATTTCATTATCCTTAAAAACAAGAATTCCAAAATTCTGAGTTGCACACCAAAGCAAACCGTCTTCGAACAATAAGTCATTTGCAATTATTGGAGTTCCTTTGTAGCTCAATTCCGAAATTTCTTTATCAAATTTTAATACTTTAAGAAAAGACATTGTTGAAACATAGAGTGATTTCTCTTTAGGGTCGTAGGCTACATCTGTACATCTTTTTGTAAATAGTTTTGAGATTAAAATATCGGGATGTTTTGATTTCTCCCATAGATTTTGGTCAATAATATTCGATCTTCCAACCTTGAATAGCCCATTTGAACAAGCCATTAAATATGTAAAACTATCTAGTTCAAAAACATTCTTAACATCACCAATACCAATTCTTGCACCATGAAAAAGATTAGGATAGTTATTGTGAAGGGTACTTTTATTCTTATCAAACGCAAAAACCTTATTAGGTCTATTTTTGATTATTAGATCTATTTTATTTTTAGCATGACTATAGACAAAAATACCTTCAACTATATCACTTATATAAATGTTCTGTTCGTCCGCAGCAATATGTTTAAAATTATTTCCAGTGATTATATTATCATAAGTTTCCGTCCTGCGACTTGGAATTACAAATAAGCCTTTCCCAAATGTTCCTAAAAAAATGGTTCCCTCTTTATCTACAGTAAAAGTGGAAATGAATAAATTGGGGAAGTAATTATTATCTAGATAATTATTCCCATTTTTTGATTTAAATACTCTTACGCCACTAACAGTACTTCTGCCCCAGATCTCATTGTCAGAGATTTGATAAAACTTGTAATATTCATTAGGCCTCCGTTTTGCTACAAAATTAGGTTGTAAATCATATATAGCTAGAGAAGTGATCAGTGTATGATTTAATTCTAATATATGAAAGTATCCACGATTAATTTCATTGTAAAATTCTGAATGCAATGTCAACGATTCTCCATTCTTTATTTTAATAATTTTATCTAAGCCTTGAACACAAAGCATAATATCACCATTTGTCAATTTGCTTAGCTTTAAACCATTATAATCTTCAGAATAAAATATTTCTTCAAACGAATTGTGAGAAACCGCAAAACATCCACCTGAACTTACTATTAACCTATCGCTATCGTCAAAAAACATTTCTATGTTTTCCTTGTAAAATTTTATTGGAAATTGAAAGTAAAGTTTTAAAGCATTGTCTTCAATTTTAAAAATTTGGCCATTTAGATTAAAACAAAATACTTCATTTTTACTGTTTTCAACCAAATTAAAAAGGGATACATCTCGTTGCTCTTCGGCTTTGGCAATTTGAAGCATTTTTCCATGTTTATATTGATATAGGCCTTCATTTGTTGCTATATAGAGTTTTTGATTTTTGGTATGTAAAATAGAATATATATCAGCATTTTTAAATTCTGAAGCCCCAAGAACGAAGTAACTGGGATTTTGAGCGAACGAGTAAAAACAAAGAGTTAACTGAACAATTATATACAGAATTCTGACTTTCCACATATTAAATTATCGAAGAATTTAATCTTTCCTCAAACCTGGAATAAAATGTTCTTGTGATTTTAGCAATGACATTATTATTCATTATTAACAAACATTCAGTTTTATTGAATCGATCAAGATGATTTATATTTATTATCCAACTTCTATGAGAGCGAAAAAAGATATTATAAGATGCTAATTTATTTTCGAAATGTTTTAGATTCTTGCTTGTCGTTATTTTGGATCCATTAGTTTGATAGATAGTCGTATACGCTCCATTGGCTTCGATTGCAATAATATCTTTAATATCGATTATCCTCCTGTTTCCTAATTCGGGAATGATGATTTTTTCATTGTTGTTATCATTTATTTTTTGCAACAAAACTTGATAGTGTTCTAGTTTGTTTTTTTGAGAAAGTTTGGATTTGACTTTTGAAATGGCTTCAATCAATTTGTACCTATCAATAGGTTTTAATAGATAATCAACAGCACATATTTCAAATGCTTTTATAGCATATTGATCATAAGCTGTTGTAAAAATTATCTCGAAATCGATTACATCGAGAAAGTTTACAATTTCGTATCCCGGATAATTCGGCATTTCAACATCTAAAAATACTAGTTGAGGCTTGTGATTTTTAATTTTTTCTAAACCATCCCGCAAATCATGTGCTTCATCTAATATTCTCAATGTTGGACAATATTTGTCTGCTAAGTTCCGCATAACACTGCGGGCTCTTTCTTCATCATCTATTATTACTGTTCCTATTACCTTCATGAAGGCACCAACTTACAATTTTTGTTGAAATTTTACTATTTATTCACAAAGTGGAATTTGAATTGGTAAAGTCTCATAACTTAACAAGATTAATCTTAACATCACTAAGGTACACTTTACAAAGTAAAATTTCTATTCATAAAACCAATAACTTTTTTTTGTAGAAGTGATATACTTTTGAAATTGAAGATAGAAATAGATCAATAAGCTTATTCATAATTTCGATTCACACGGTTCATCAAATTAATTCGATGACCAGATTTACTCACATTCAAATTTTATAATATGAAGAATTTAATATTAACACTGTTAATGGTACTTTCATTTTCGTGCCTGGGATTTAGCCAAGCCAATTTCGTTGCCAATACTATTGGCACTCCAGGTAATGGGCCATTGCCAGACAATTGCCCTGTATGTACGGATGGAATCAGACTTACTTCGACTCAGACCAATAGCAATGTTGAAGGTTCGGCTTATTGGCACAATCAAACCCTTGATTTTACTCAGGATTTCACAATGACATTTTCAATACGCTTTTCCGACATCACCCAGGCAGATGGAATCACGTTTACGATTCATGATTTGGGAACGAATTTTACTGGAGGTGGTGGCGGAAATTTGGGGATTTATGATGGTATTGCGACTCATCAGGCAATAGTTGCTGAATTTGATATATGGAATAATGGTACTGCTTGGCCAGATATTCCTGCGGATCACTTCGCTGTGTCCAGCAGTACAAGTCGTACCAATAATGTCCTTGTAGCTCCAATCCCCATCGCACTCCAAAATAATTGTTGGCACAATGTTTTGGTCATATGGGCCTGCAATCAACTGACATATTTTCTTGATGGGCAGGTTCTGGCTACACTTAATGCTCAAGATGTAATGAATGCTTTTGGTGGAATGTTACCTATGAATGCTAATTTTGGTTTTACAGCAGGCGTCGCTTCTAGGAGTAATGATCAAGATGTTTGTTTTCAAGCCTTTGTTCAAACTCCAAGTCCTACTATCACCTGTGAAGATGAAGTGTTGGTAAATTGTGGTGATTCGTTTGATTTTAATACAGTTGAAAATTGTTGTGGTGATGGATTTATTGGACATTGGAAAGACCAGGATGGTCAAACCATTGAGAATGGTATCTTGAACAACATTGAAGAACCAGGTATTTATACTCGACAAACTGCTTCTGTTGACGATTGTGTGGTGTGTACACAGATCGTGAAAATTACTGTATTAACACCTGCTTATGAAATTATATTGACCCCTTCTGATGCAGATATTGTGTTGGGAGATGGATCCGATTGTTGTCTTGGAATATCTATAGATGCCTTGATTGAAATCATAAGTGCTAAAACACAAGGAGCATGTGAATTTTCTTTTGAAGACTTTCCGGATGAATTCGAAGAGTGGCCAGTACCACCTCCATCGAATGATGTATTGCTTATGTGTGCAGGAAACTCTTACTACGTCGAATCAGGATGTTGTATCGTAGAGTTTAATGTTACATGCCAAAAGGTAAAAGGGGTTAAGGGAGCAAAGGTCAGTCCCGGTAGTGTCATAGAAAGGATAGATGCCTCCTCTTATGGAGGAAAGAGCTTTATCAAGCAAAAAGATAACACAGCTCTTCGAAGTATGGGTTTTGGATATGAAGGAAGTGAATTTGATCTTTCAATTCATCCAAACCCAACAAATGGGACAGTGCAAATTTCAGGTTCAGGTTCCAAAGATATTATCGACATAGTACTCTTTGATGAAAAGGGAAGTATGATAGAACTGAAAAAAGAGTTTAGAAATGGAGAAAGTTTAGATTTAAGTGATCTCCCAACTGGACTTTATTTTGTGAAGTTTTTAAATTCTGATAATAAATCTGCGGTAAAAAAGATTGTCATAAGCAAATGACAAATGATCAAAATATTTTGATTGATTTACAAGCTGTTAGTAATGTTAAAGTATTGTATCTTAAGCTAAGTATTATTGTAAAGTAAATAGGAAGCCTCATTTTATAAGTGCATTAAAATGGGGCTTCCTTAATTTAACTTATAGAGTTTCAATACATTCATTTTAATGTTAGCTTCAGCAAATTTTATATGATTCTTAGTCTGCCTTTTGATTGAATTGGAAAAAATTCAAAATACAACTCAAAACCAAAAAGATCACATTCTATTCCTCCATCAATCCTATACCTTATTAATTTTTCTTTGAACCATAAAATTATCAAAACGAACATTTAGTAAATATCTGCCAGTCTTAATATCTTTTAAATTAAGGGTCTCATGATCTTTGTCAAAAAGCACCTTTGAAATTAATAGCGTAAAAAAAAGGACAACATCAATGACGTTATCCTTTAGATAGTAAATGATAATTCAACTGCGGGTGGTTCCTCAGGTGTCCCATTATTAAATAATGAAGGAGAATTAATTGGAACTCTACATTGTTCTCCTCCAGAAACTGACTGCTTTAGTAGTCAATCTGTCAAATTCGGAAGTTTTAATGTTGCTCTTAACTATACAGGGTTTTTTAATAATATTACAACAGTAAGGGATATTTTTATGTGTGATCAAGATAATATTACTTCTGTTGAGGCTTTTGATGACGCTTGTCCTATAAGAATCTCATTGGATTTTGATTGCTACAAATTCAATAACAGTACTATTACCGCTAATATTTTAGAGGGTACTGGTCCCTATACCTATCTTTGGAGTACAGGATTAACTGGTGCTTCAATAAATATTTATTGGTCGCAAGAACCCTTACGTTATTCTGTAACAGTGACAGATACAAATGGATGTGAAACTTCTGCTTCGGGTTTGTTTAAGGGAAAATTGATACTAAGCCACCCAATCCCTCCTACATCTAATTTAGTTAATGGAAGCATTTCAAATAACCTAAACATTTATCTGAATCCCGCTGCGCCTGGCAAAACCATTACCATAGATTGGTCAAAAATAAAACAGATTCAACCTTCGCAATTGAGCGTTAAAATTTTTAATACTCAGGGAACACTTGTTTATTCGCAAAAAGTCGATGGAGAAAAATTGAAATTATTAGCGAATTTATCTGAGTACTCTTCTGGAGTTTATTATATAAAAGTAAGCTCTACAAGCGATGTTAAATTTTATGAACAATTGATTGTTATCCAATAAACACAAGGAAAATACTTGGTCAATCCAAAATCTTGGTCAAAAGGGGACAAATGTCTCACATAGAATAGTAGATATCCGGGGTAATTCCGCTTGACCTTTTGGAAATTCCAAAACTGGATTATATATGACCATTTTCACCTTGGGGCAGGTTTTTACACATATCCGCAATTAACCCTATGTGTCCAAGCCCCTAAAAAAGGAATACGGGGTTACCTTATGGGACATTTTTGGCTTTTGTTCGTTTTCACCCAAGGATTGCTTGTAGTTGACTTTATCTATCACTTCCCTAAATCAATCTCCTTCAAATTCTCAATCCGATTCCTCTCCAAAAAATCATCAATGGTCTCAAAGTGTTCAATCACCCTTTTGTCTTTAAATTCAAATACCTTTTCAGAAAGCCCTTGAAGGAAATCTCGATCGTGAGAAACAAGAATTAAGGTGCCATCAAATCCGAGAAGTGCTTCTTTTAATACGTCTTTGGATCTTAAGTCAAGGTGATTAGTTGGCTCATCAAGAATTAATAGATTGACAGGTTCGAGTAATAGTTTGACCATGGCAAGTCTTGTCTTTTCACCACCAGAAAGAACGCTTACTTTTTTATCAATATCATCACCACTAAACATAAACCGACCAAGGATGTTTTTGATTTGTGTGCGTACTTCGCCTGCCGCTACCTCATCTACCGTATCGAAAACAGTGAGTTTTGGGTCAAGCAGTGAAGCTTGATTTTGAGCGAAGTAGCCAACTTTTACATTGTGACCTTGTTCGCATTTACCATCAATCTCTATTTCACCCATTATCGCCTTGATCATCGTAGATTTTCCTTCTCCATTTCTTCCAACAAAAGAGATTTTTTGCCCTCTTTCGATTGCCATATTTGCGTCTTTGAAGACAACTAGATCACCATATGATTTTGAAAGATTCTCAACAATCACTGGATAATCACCAGATCTTATAGACGGGGGGAATCGTAATCTCAACGAAGCCTTATCCACTTCATCTATCTCAATGATTTCCAATTTCTCCAACATCCGTTCTACCGATGATACTTGATTTGTTTTAGAATATGTCCCTTTGAATCGATCAACGAATCTCTGTTGCTCTGCAATGAATTTTTTCTGCTCTTTAAATGCCTTTAATTGATCTGCTTGTCGTTCTTTTCTTAGTTGTAGGTAATGGGAATAATTGGCCTTGTAGTCGTAGATTTTACCCATTGTCACTTCAATGGTTCTATTGGTAATATTGTCAATAAAAGCCTTGTCGTGAGAGATGACCATTACTGCATTTGCTTTATTGACTAAGAAATCTTCCAACCAAATAACCGACTCAATATCTATATGATTCGTAGGCTCATCTAGTAAAATTAGGTCAGGCTTTTGCAATAAGATTTTTGCCAACTCAATCCGCATTCTCCAGCCACCACTAAATTCACTCGTTTGTCTATGGAAATCCTCTCTTTTGAATCCTAATCCAAGAAGTGCTTTCTCAACTTCAGCATCATAATTGATATCCTCAAGAGAATAAAACTTTTCGCCTAAATCAGTTGCTTGCTCAATGATCGACATATATTCATCAGATTCATAGTCGGTCCGAGTTTCCATTTCCTTATTGAGTCGATCCATCTCTGTTTTCATTGTATGATAAGCATGAAAAGCCTTGGATGCTTCTTCAAAAACCGTACAATCGTCTTCTGTCAATAAATGCTGTGGCAAGTACGCGATTACTATATCCTTATTTGATTGGACATTCCCTCGATTGGCTTTTTGTACTCCTGCAATGATTTTCATCATGGTGGATTTTCCAGCACCATTTTTACCCATAAGAGCAATCTTATCATTCTCATTGATTACAAATGAGACATTTTTAAACAAGGTTTCACCACTAAATTCTACTGCGATCGCTTCTACAGATATCATATATTTTTCTTTTCGAAGTGCAAAAGTAAAATTTTGATTGTGAGTAACAAGGATATTGCAAATGATGTACAATAGAAAAGTTGACAGGCTTTATGTCTATTTCACGCCATTTTGACACCAAAACACACATGGCACAGGCTTTGACAATACTAGAGAGTTAAACAAAAAATTAATAGCAATGGCTAAAGGAAAAATATCAGTACAAACGGAAAACATCTTTCCGATCATCAAAAAGTTTTTATACTCTGATCAAGAGATCTTTTTAAGAGAGTTAATTTCTAATGCTGTCGATGCTACAACAAAGGTGAAGACACTCGCTTTAAGGGGCGAAATAAAAGGTGAAATAGGTGACACAACTATCGAAGTTTCTGTAGACAAAGAAGCTAAGACATTGACAATTTCTGACAAGGGAATTGGAATGAGCACGGAAGAAGTTAAGAAATACCTTAATCAGGTTGCTTTTAGTTCAGCGGAAGAATTTCTTGAAAAATATAAGGACGATACAAGCATTATAGGTCATTTTGGTCTAGGATTTTATTCAGCATTCATGGTTGCGGATAAGGTAGAGGTAATCACAAAGTCATTTAAAGAAGATGAAGGTGGTGTAAAATGGACATGTGATGGCGATCCAGAATATACAATTGGAAAAGATAAGAAATCAGAAAGGGGTACAGACATCATCCTACACATTGGCGAGGATAGCGTTGAGTATTTAGAAGAGTCAAGAATCCAAGATTTATTGGTTAAGTATTGTAAGTTTTTACCTGTTTTAATCAAATTCGGGACTAAGACAGAAACTACTTACGATGGAGAGGGTGATGACAAAACGACCATAGAAACAGAAGTTGATAATATTATCAATAACCCTGATCCTCTATGGAAAAAATCACCTAACAAGATTACGGATGAAGAATATAAAGCATTCTATACAGAATTGCATCCGATGAGTCAGCCTCCATTGTTTTATATTCATTTGAATATAGATTACCCATTTAACCTTACTGGAATTCTTTACTTCCCTAAGCTAATGAATAGCATAGAGATGCAGAAGAATAAGATTCAATTGTACAGTAATCAAGTATATGTTACTGATAATGTACAAGAAATCGTTCCAGAATTTTTGACGCTTTTGCATGGTGTGATAGATAGTCCAGATATCCCATTGAATGTAAGTAGATCTTATTTACAGTCTGATAGAAGTGTAAAAAAGATTACATCTTACATCACTAAAAAAGTAGCAGAAAAGTTAAATAGTCTTTTCAAGGAAGATAGAAAAGCATATGAAGAGAAATGGAGTGAAGTAGGTACTTTCGTTAAATACGGAATGATCTCAGAAGAGAAGTTTAATGAGAAAGCTACTAGCTTTGTTTTATTAAAGAGCCTAACTGGTGATTTCCACACATTGGATGAGTACAAAGCGAAGGTAGAAGTAAATCAAAAGGACAAACATGATAAAATTGTGTACTTATATACTACAAGTCCTAAAGAACATCATAGCTACATCGAGTCAGCTAAAGCTTATGGGTACGATGTCTTAGAATTTGACAATGTGATCGACAATCACTTTATGCAGCATTTAGAGCATAAGCTTGGAGGTGTCACATTTGTTAGAGTAGATTCAGATACTGCTGATAACTTAGTACAAAAGGACGAAACAAAGGAATCTGTTTTAAGTGAGAAGGAAGTAGAAAAGGTGAAAGAATTATTCACAACTGCCCTTGGAGATTTAAAAGGAGGTCAGATAGAATTGAAGCCATTGTCGCCTGATGATCATCCTGTATTGATTACCAAGCCAGAATTCATGCGTAGAATGAAAGAAATGCAAGCTATGCAAGGAATGGATATGGGTGGATTGCCTGATATGCACAATGTAGTGATCAATACCAATCACCCATTGATAGTAGAGAAGTTATTGAAGATGAGAAGCGCAGACAAGAAGTCTGACTTTGCTCAATACCTTCACAACCTGGCAAAGCTGAATCAGAATATGCTTAAAGGAGAGGATATGAGTAAGTTCATAGCGAAGAGTATTGAATTTATGTCGTAGATAGGAACTCTTGTTATAGAAATATAGACCTGGCTAATTGAATTTGGCTGGGTCTTTTTTATTACACGGAGATACGAGAAGAATTCACGGAGATACACGGAGTTTTTCATTGATTCACTCAATAACTAGACAACTCAATAACTTTACCTATTCAGCAATCTAAACCTTAACCCCCTCTTAAGCTCCACGTTAATGTTTAGCAAAATCGCATAATTCAAATTTACATATCGCTATCTTCAACGTCTTACTATTGAAGTGATTTAAAAACGTATGTTAAAACCTGCCTGCCGGCAGGCAGGTGATTTGTATGTGCTTGATTTTCAAATTGAAGCGATTTTTGAAGAGCGTAGCCAAAGCTACGTGATGAAAAAATTGCGATAAGTTGAGAATCAACGACATGCGAAGGGTTTAACAATATGTTATTAATTCTACTTTAAGACATTGCAAAAATTGTTAGAAATAACAGAGGTTTAAAGGTGTTAGGTTTAGGGTTTTGCAAGGTCAGATGTTGACAAATTCCTTTTATGTCAACATTTAGCCTTGCAAAACCCTAAACCTCGAACCTCAAAACCTTAAAACCTTAAAATAAATCTAATCTCTTAAAGTAGAATTAAACCACTTCATCATTACTAATCAAAAAAAATGCGAGTATGCAGTATTCAAAGATATTATTGACTTCTATAGTTTGCGCTTTTTGCCTTGCTTCTTGTAGTCCAACTTTACGTCCTTTTACAGAAGATGTTTATAATGAATTCGGTCATTCTAAGGAAAAATTGTCCAAAATTCAGTTTTACTTATCAAATGATATCGTTTTGTTTAGGGATTATGGTGGTAAAAAATCGAGTATTGAAAATGGAAAGATTAGGATAATAGATGGACGAAAGATCGAAGAAGTAGTTTTTAAAAAAGGCACGCCTGGAGTATTTGTATTTACACCAAAACAAGATAGAATAGCTATCTCTTTTGAAGAAGGAGATGGCAAGTATTTGATGTTTGGACCGAATGATAAAGTGGGAGGTCGTTTTGTACTATTGGCTAAAGAATGGAAAAAGAAACGAGGCAAAGTCACCTATGCAAATGAGACATGGAACACTACTAATTCAAGTGCATATGCAAATTTAATGGTTGACTTAGACAAAGCAAGAAGAACACAAGTGACTAAAAAGACTGTAAAAGGGAGAAAAATCTAAAATAATTTTCCAAATAGAATTTTGTAGTAGAAGGTTTTCGCAAAATATTGATGTATATAAAAATAGCGGACAAACTAGGTTCATCCGCTAACACCCTTAAGTATGATTTTATTCACACTCACAGCACGAATATATAAACTAAGTCTATATTAAACAAATATAATTTACTGATAATCAGAAAAATAAATTGCTGTTTCGCATAAGTACCTGTTTTTGATACTTATGCAATTTGCTGTTTTACAGTAAGATAGGTGTCATATTGACACGCTCTATATTAGCGTTTTTTTACGGCAAAGAAATATTGGTAAAATGTAATTATTTTTATTCTGCTTGTTAAAACAAACAATTTCTTTGTTGAAACAAATAAAATCATACTTAATAGATTTTGTCAGAGTATATTTGACGGTGGTCGATTTTTTTAGTTTCAATTAGAATTTTTTTCTTTTTTGCATAAAATTCAATCTATATGTCCATATTATCTTTACGTGATGTTGTAAAACAATATCATAACCACACTGCCGTAGATCATATCTCATTCGATGTACCAAAAGGAAGCATATTTGGTTTGCTTGGTCCTAATGGAGCAGGAAAAACATCTCTAATTCGAATTATTACCACTATAACTATGGCTGATTCCGGAGAAGTCATTCTCGATGGAGAGCATCTCAATTTTGATCATCCAAGCCAGATTGGCTACATGCCAGAAGAAAGAGGCCTTTATAAAAAGATGAAAGTAGGTGAGCAGCTTATCTATTTGGCACGGTTGAAAGGAATGTCTGGTAAAATGGCAAAACAAAAACTTAAAAATTGGCTAGAAAAATTTGACATACTTGATTGGTGGGATAAAAAAGTGGAAGAGCTCTCAAAAGGAATGCAACAGAAGATTCAGTTTATTGCCACCATTGTGCATGAACCAAAACTACTCATTCTAGATGAACCATTTTCAGGCCTAGATCCGATCAATACTAATCTAATAAAAGATGAGATCGATGAACTCAATAAAAATGGTACAAGCATCATTTTATCTACACATAGAATGGAGCAAGTCGAAGAGATCTGTGAGAATATTGTACTGCTTAATAATGGCAAGAAGGTATTAGAGGGGAATGTAAGTCAGATCAAAGAAAATAATAAACAGAATCTGTATAGAATAGGATTTAAAGGTAAGCTCAATGCAGCCCAAAAATTGGATAATTTCAAAGTAATTTCCGATTCCGATGAAGAACTGATTATAAAAATTCAAAAAGGGCATAACCCCAATGACCTTTTGAGGGAGTTGCTCAACAGCGGAGTAGAGATTAATTCATACAATGAGATTTTACCTAGTCTCAATGAAATATTTATCAAACAGGTAGGAGAAAGTGATGAATAGTTTGATTAATAAAATAGGTATGAGGTTTATGGTTTATGGTTTTCAAGGCTAGATGTTGACATTTAATTTGTTTTGTCAACATCTAGCCTTAAACCTTAAACCCTAAACCCTAAACCCATTCTATTTTTACTATCTCTTCAATAGTAGAAATGTGTAACCCGAAAAAATCTAATCTCTCAAAGTAGAATTAAACAGAATTTGAAATTAGTACTAAATTAAGAAAGACCCACACTATGAATAAATTATGGCTCATTGTCAAAAGAGAATACCTTGTCAGAGTAAGAAAGACAACTTTTATTTTAGCAACATTACTCACTCCATTAGGAATAGGCCTTATTGCTTTTGTATCAGGATATTTAGCTAGCTCTTCAATGAGCAGTCAAAAAAATATCGCCTTGATTGATGAATCAGGCCTTCTGGATGCCAAAGAAATATCAAATGATCAATATTTATACACTAAAACTTCAGAGCGATTAGAAGAATTAAAGGATGATTATGCGGATCAAGGCTATGACCTCATTATTGAAGTCCCTAAAATTGATGACTTAAAAGCAAAAAAGCATGTTGTGAATTTTTACAGTTCAGAAAAGTTAAGCCTCATTACTTTGGAGCAATTAGAAAGAGGACTTTCGAGAGAACTTAAAAAGTATAAAGTTTCACAATCTGAATTTGATCAGAAAACCCTTGATGAGTTGGAGATCAGGGTTACAATGGAAAATGCTAATAAGAGCGATGATGGAAGCTCATCTGATAAAAGCAGCAGGATGTCAATAGTAATCTCTTCCGCATTAAGCTATATAATGGGTTTCTTAATGTACATTGTCATATTCATTTATGGGAGTATGGTCATGCGAAGTGTGATGGAAGAAAAAATAAATAGAATAGTAGAAGTTATGATTTCCTCCGTCAAACCATTCACGTTAATGCTTGGAAAAATAATGGGTGTTGGTCTTGTTGGCTTGACTCAACTAATGATTTGGATGATATTAATACCTATTTTATTGTTTATTGTTGGCGCTACTATGGGTTTGGATTCAGCAGCTTCTTCAGGAGAGGCGGCAGAGATGTTGAAGCAAATGGAAGAATCGGGAGAGTTTAATCTAGCCTTAGTTCTCTCTGAAATAAAACAACTGAATTGGTTATTAATTCTTCCTTCTTTTGTAATTTTCTTTTTAGGTGGATATTTTATCTATTCTTCTTTATTTGCTGCAGTTGGATCTGCTATTGGTGACGACTTAGGAGAAGGTCAACAACTTATGTTGCCTATTATCATTCCTGTCATCTTAGCTTTAACAATGGTTTCTGCGGTATTTAATGATCCAGATGGACCTATTGCCGTTTTTGGGTCAATGTTTCCACTTTTCTCACCGATAGTGATGCCCGCAAGACTGCCTTTTGACCCTCCAATCTGGCAAGTTATTGTCTCCATTTTAATACTTATTGTTTCAGTAATATTTATGACTTGGATGGCAGGACGTATTTATCGTGTAGGTATATTAATGTATGGTAAAAAGGTAAGCTTCAAGGAATTAGGAAAATGGCTGTTTTATAAAGGATGATTTTTTTAATGGATAATTAATAATGAAAAATTGATAATTACTAAAATTGCCTGAAGGTTTATAATTGCTGAGTCTCATCTCTAATTGCCTGAAGTGCAATAATATTAAAACAAGGGGCAATTCGCCCCTTGAAGAGAGACAAAACCTTATAAGTTGGCTGTAAGTCAACCATATTATTTTCAATTTCAATACGATTGCATTCAATAAGTAGGAATAGATAAATACTGAGATAGAAAAGATGTTTTCTTAATCAGAATGTATCAAAAAAATATCAACCAGAAGAACTCATTAAATTTAGCTAAAAAAACAATTGGCAAACCTCATTTGTTTTAAATCAATATTATTACATTTGCATTCAAATTAAAAAGAAAATCATGGCTACTGCAACTAGCACAGGAAAATACTGGATTTACTTTCTTATATCATTAGTGGTGACAATAGGGTTTCTTATTATATTACCAGAATGGTTTTGGGTAGCACTTCCATTTTTATTTACATCTTTAGTGAAAGCTTTTGATTGGTTATAATTTAACTTACTAATCAATTAAAATGAACCTGACAAGTTAGAAAATTTGTCAGGTTTTTTAATTTTCCTTCAGATTGAAAAGCTTCAATTCTACAGCATATACATCTTCTAAATTTTCAACTCTCCCATTTTGAAGAATTGTGATTACATGCTTGCCTTCTTGGTTGAATTTAAATTTTTCTTGAAGGAGTAGATCAATTTCACATTTTGAAGAACTACAATCTCCCAAAAATATACCTTGGCCATTCGTAAGATTCAAAGAGAGAATATCTTCATCTTCCTTACCATTTGGGTATTGAGTTATGATCTTTACATATATATTTTGGTAACCAAAGTCCTGTCCATAAGTAAGTGAGAGTACTAAGTCGTAAGAAAGATCGAGTTTATTAATTTCTATTTGAAAACTTAATTTATCATCATAATTCCAACTGCCTCCAAGATCATTTTTTTCAGCAAATATTGGTTTTTCTCCACAGCCTATAAATAGTACAAAGAAAAATGAAAACAATACGATATTTAAAAACCTCATGCCACAAACATATTACTAATTGATGATATGAAAGTAAGGTCCAAACATTTTATTATTCATCATGGATAAAATTGCTTCATTTAACTATAAAACGCCTTAAAAACAGTAATTTTGCGGCATTATTGACAAAATGGACAATAGAACCACTTGATATAATCAAGAGTAATTGATTAAAAGGACTTTACATATTATTAAAATATGTAATATTTTGTTAATTTTGCTTGTTTTTCCCTTTGTTTTTAAATCACTACCAAAGGATAATACCTAAAATGTAAAATTTTGATCGCATATCTTCAAGGAAAACTGACTCTCAAAAACCCAGCATTTGTTTATGTAGATTGTAATGGTGTAGGATACCATGTAAATATCAGCCTTAATACATATTCAAAGTTAGAGGAACTGGATGCAATAAAGATAATGACCTACATGCATACCAATGATGATGGGCCGACATTATATGGATTTATGGATGAGGGAGAAAGAGCAATTTTTGTAATGCTTATTTCTGTATCTGGAGTAGGACCAAATACGGCAAGAGTGATATTGTCATATATGACTACAGAAGAGACAAAATCAGCAATTGTACACGAAAATGTAGTTGCGCTAAACAAGGTAAAAGGAATCGGCCCCAAGACAGCAAAAAGAATAATATTAGACTTGAAAGACAAAGTATTGAAAATAAGTGGAGATCAGCCGTTAATAATGAGCGAATCTAACAATACTGTCAGAAATGAAGCGTTAAGTGCATTAGTTGCTTTAGGATTTCCGAAAAATTCGGTAGAAAAGCAACTGAATAGTATTCTGTCAACCAACAGCGATATTGATCAGGTAGAAGACATTATCAAGTTGGTATTAAAGCAGATGCGATAATGCTCCCATTTTTCTAGAATTTGATACAATGTACTTCGCATGTGTTGCGTTGTAGTACGATGTGTTTTGATTTAAATTAAGAGAATTAAAAAGTAGGGGCTAAAAATGCCATTTACACACTTGGACAAAAATAGTATGAGAATTACCCGAGCATTAGTAACGTTAGTATTTGTAGGTGCTTTTATATATGCCGCTGTAGGCTCAGGAATAGGTAAAAATTTACCAGATCCTTATCAAATTGATTTCACCCAATCAGTTACAGATACGATACCTATTACAGATAATTATGGCGACCACATTACGGACCCAAACAAGAATCCATTTGATATTACTTCAAATGTAATCGAGCAAAAAGTAGAGTATGATCCAGATTCTGGGCATTACATTATTTTTGAAAAAATCGGTGATGAATATTACCGTACACCTACGTATTTGACTTTTGAAGAATATCTTGATTTTCAAAAGAAAAAACAACAGAAAGAATATTTCAATAGACTAGCTGGGATAACCAATAAAAAGAAAGGACTCAATTCGAAATTAGATCCGATGGAACGGATTGATGTTCAGAATTCACTAGTGGATCGATTATTTGGAGGGACAGAAGTAAATATCCAGCCTCAAGGTCAAATCGATGTTACGCTTCAAAGTACATATTACAACTCTTTTCAACAGTCTTTTGGAAGGACAGGTTCTGTGCAATTTAATCCTATTGATCCAGATGTAGATATTAGTGTAAGTGTAGATGGGAATATTGGAACAAAAATGAATCTTGCTTTCAATTATGATACACAATCAACGTTTGACTTTGATCGAAAGATAAAATTAGAATATGATACAGAGGCGTTTGGTGAGGATGATATTATCAAAAAGATTGAGGCAGGAAATGTAAGCCTACCATTAAGAGGAAATTTGATTCAAGGAGCACAATCATTATTTGGTCTTAAGACAGAGCTTCAGTTTGGTCATTTAAGATTGACTGCCATTGCATCTCAACAACAATCTTCCCAAAATAACCTGACCATCGAAAATGGAGCATCAATCCAAAAATTCGAGTTAGCTCCTGATGAATACGATGAAAATAGACACTTTTTCCTTTCTCATTATAATCGAGAGACATTTGAGAAGAATCTGTCAAACTTACCCCAGATTGCAACCTCATTCCGAATATCTCAACTAGAAGTTTGGATTTCAAATACTGGAAATACAGGACAAAACTATAGAGCAGGAACAGCTGATATCGTTGCCATTTCGGATTTGGCAGAGCCAGATTTGGATAAGTATACTGGACAGGATAATATTTATAGAACGATCTACGGCCCACTTCCTGGACTTGATCCGTCGATTTTTGAAGATGTCAACGATAGCTTACTTCCTGATAATAGGGTCAATCCAATTTTTGATCTTATCGCTATTAGTAATGACAGCATCGAGGATAGAGATCTTGTTAGCGACGAATTAACTAGAAACGGATTCGTAGAAAATAGAGATTTTGAAGCATTCAGTGGAAGAAAATTAACGTCAAGTGAATATTCATATAATGAGCAATTGGGTTTTCTGTCTTTGAATATAAGATTGAGAGCGAATCAAGCGCTTGCAGTAGCTTATAATTATACATATACTGCAAATTGTGATGAAGTATATAATGTAGGAAATTTGTCAGCAGACGGTACGCAATTTTCAAACCCTACGCCAATGTCTCAAGATACAATGCTTGAGTCAGAATCTCCAAAGGTGCTTTTTACCAAACTTATAAAAGCAACAAATCAAAATACACGAAGCCCTCAATGGGATTTGATGATGAAAAACGTCTATCCATTGCGTGCTTCTCAAATAGATCCAAAAGAATTCAAGTTTGATATCTTTTACGAAGATGATACTGATGGTACATTAAAGAAATTTATTCCTGAACCTGGATTTGAAACTAGACCATTACTAGAAGTATTTAATCTTGATCGATTGAATAGATACAATGATCCCCAATCAGATGGAATATTTGATTTTGTACCTGGTGTTACCATTATTCCAAATAGTGGATCGGTTGTATTCCCAGTTCTTGAACCATTTGGCAGTTCTTTAGACGAATTATTAGGGCCGAGCATTGCAGCAAAATACAAATATCAAGAATTATATGACACCTCTGTAACCATAGCTGGATTTGCATTAGAAAAAAATAAATTTTTGATTGTTGGTGAAGTGAAGTCAGCTACATCTGGAGAGATTAATTTAGGTCCTTTTGTGCCAGAAGGTTCTGTGAGAGTGAGTGCGGGTGGTATACAATTAGTAGAGGGAGCAGATTTTGAGGTTGATTATTCATTAGGGAGACTTCGGATAATAAATGAGTCATACCTTCAACAGGGGACTCCGATAAATGTCTCATTTGAAGATCAAGCTTTATTTAGTCTGCAGCAAAAGACAATGCTGGGACTGAGGGCGGATTATGAATTTAATGATAATTTATCCATAGGTGCTACCTATTTAAGATTATTTGAACGGCCTTTTACAGAGAAGGTTAATATTGGAAATGATCCAATCAACAATAGGATTTTTGGACTAGACTTGGCTTATAGTAATGAGGCTCCATTGATAACAAAAATGGTAGATAAACTTCCATTCTTCAGTACAAAAGAAGCCTCAAGTATTAGTTTTTCTGCTGAGGCCGCATACTTGAAGCCGGGTCATTCAGGGGCCATCAATAATGGAGATGAAGATGGTGGTGTTGTCAGTATTGATGATTTTGAGGGAGCTGTTAGTGGATTATTACTAGGAGGTTTCAATACCAATCAATGGAGGTTGGCAAGTACACCAACTGATGATAGATTCCCAGAAGCGACACTTAATAATAATTTATTGTACGGAGCCAATCGAGCTAGAACGAACTGGTATGTAATTGATAGACAAGCAAGAGGTCAAGAGGACTTTGATAATTCTTATTCAAGATTAATAGACCAAACAGATTTATTTTCTAGAGAGGTACAAATTGGTCAATCTGAGCTGATCACTTTTGATATAAGTTATTATCCAAATGAAAGAGGTCCTTATAATTTTGATGTGCCAGGTGGTCTAAAAGATACTTCTGTGGCAAGTGGTAATATTTCAGCTGGTGTTATTCCAGGTCCAAATGGTGAAATATTTTTGGATGAACCTGAATCAAGATGGGGAGGAATAATGAGAAGTTTTCAAAATACTGATTTTGAAGCTGCGAATTATGAGTTTATTGAATTTTGGATGCTGAATCCATATACTCCTAGACCAGATGGGAAACAACATGCAACAGATGAGGAAGGACAAATTGTGTTTCATTTAGGAAATGTTTCAGAAGATATACTTAAAGATGGGCAGCAGTTTTATGAAAATTCGATTCCTGTTGATACCTCATCTGTAGTTAATATCAAGAACACAGCGTGGGGAAAAGTACCTAATATCACTCCGATTTCGACTGGATTTGTTCCCAATAATATTGATTTGCAAGATGTAGGTTATGATGGACTTGATAATGAAGAGGAGAAAGTCAAATATCAATCCTATATAGATAAAATTCGGATGGTACAAGGATTTAATAATGATATTTTGACTGATCCATGTGGTGACGACTATAATTTTATAGAACCTGAAAACTCTCCACTAGATCTTCTCACAAGATATAAAGACTTTAACAATCCACAAGGGAATGCACCATTTGGAGAAAATCCGAATGGACTATTCCAAAGAGGAAATAGATTTGCGGAATCTGAAGATCTAAATAATAATAAATTTTTAGATAAAGGGGAGAGCTATTATGAATATGTCTTAAATATTGAACCCACAGTGTCAGGACTACCTGGAGGCTTGGAATTAAATAAAGTAGATAATGACTATATCACGCAAGATACGACTATTGTCAATCCAAGTGGAGAAAGAGAAAAATGGTATAGAGTAAGAATTCCAATTACTTCTGATTTTAATAAAAGAAAAAACATCTCAGGCTTTAGGTCTATCCAGTTTATGAAGATGTACATGACTAATTTTAAATCTGCTAAAACATTTAGAATGGCAGATTTTCAGTTGGTAAGAAATTTGTGGAGAAAGAAACTTCCAAAATGTGCAGATGATGGAGCTACAAATGTAGTATTCAATGTAGATGAAATCGGCGTGGAAGAGAATGGGAATAAAGAACCATTCGGGTATGTATCACCAAAAGATATTAAACAAGAAAGACTATTTAGTACATTTTCGAACCTATTGCAAGATGAGAAGTCATTGGCATTGAACTTTTGTGAGCTAGGAGACAGTTGTGAAGTTGGAATTAATAAATTGGCCAGATTAGACCTTACCTTATACGAAAAGCTTCAATTGTTTTTTCATGCAGAATCAGCAGTGAATAGTGATCCTATAGAAGAAGGAGACTTGTACGGTTATATTCGATTTGGTAAGGATCTTGTAAATCATTACTATGAATATGAAATTCCACTGGTTATATCAGATCCTGATGGTCTTGACAATCAAGAAAACATATGGCCGGATACGAATATCATTGATGTAAAATTAGAACATTTTTTAAAGGCTAAAAAGGATAGAATTGCAGATGGGAGTTCTCTTGTAACAATCACACCAATAGATGATCCTGATCGCGCAGATGCTAAGATCTATGTAAAAGGAACACCAAGTCTTGCTTATATAAAAGTCTTTGAAATTGGAGTACGGAATAAAAATCAAGAAGATGCACTTTGTGGTTCGGTTTGGGTGAATGAATTGAGAGCAACAGGCCTTAATGAACAGGGAGGTGTAGCGGCTCAAGCCAGACTGCAAATACAGATGGCAGATCTAGGAGAAGTTAATGTAGCGGCAAGCTATAGTTCAATAGGTTGGGGATCTTTGGATCAGAGACTTGCAGAGCGAAATAGAGAAGAACTGTTGCAATATGATATCGCAACTAATCTACAACTTGGCAAATTTTTCCCTGCTAAATGGGGGATCAATCTACCGTTCTATGCACAATACTCTAAAAATAACGCTTTTAGACAATTTGAACCTTATGAACGTGACTTAACTGTAGATGATAAAATTGAAGCATTAACAAACAAAAAGGCAAACTTTCCTGACCAAGCGGATGAAATAGATTTAGAAATACAAGACGTAAAGGATCGAAGTAAAGAAACCACAACGATCAAAACATTCAATTTTACCAATGTGAAAAAAGAAGGGTCTGGGGGTAAACCGTGGAGTATATCTAATTTTAGTGCTTCTTACTCTTACACAGCAACGAATAAGACTGATCCAATTATTAAGAAAGATGAAACTAAGGAGTATTCTGCGACCTTGGATTACAACTATTCCAATAAAACAAAACCTATCCAGCCATTTAAGAAAATTAAGTCAAAGTCGCTAAGGATAATCAAAGAATTCAATTTTAATCCTCTACCTAAGAGTTTTAGCTTCTCAACTAATATGAACCGCCTTACGAATACAAGGATATTTAGATTACCAGAAAAGCCTGAATTCCAGTTTGATGATAGACGGTTTTTATGGGATAGAAACTATGGTCTGAATTGGGATTTTACCAAGAGTTTGAAATTTAACTTCAAGGCTAGGTCGTCATCTATAGTAGATGAATTGAGACAGACTGGTATTAAAAACAATGCTGAAGATCGAGATTGGGTAAATGAAAGAGGAGATATAGTCCCGATAGATGACCTGAGTGAAGTGAATGATTATAGAAATAACAACCTAAAGAAGTTAGGTAGAAACAAAAACTACAACCATAATTTTGGACTTCAATATACCCTGCCTATTCGATACTTGCCAATGATGGATTGGATCAATATCAAAGCAGATTATAAAGGTGAATATGGATGGACTGCTGGATCCTTGATTTTAATTGATACTAATCCAGGGCCGAATGGAGAACCTGGTACTTTACTTGGCAATATCATTCAAAATAAGCAAACGCGATCACTAAATGGAACATTTAGTTTTGACAAGCTGTATAATAAATCTAAGTATCTTAAGAAAATAGAAAAAGGAAATAAAGTAGGTAGAAGCTCTAGAAAAAGGACATCTAGATCTCGAACGCCAAGCAAGACTAAAGATGGTAAAGACTTTAAAAAAGAGGAGAAAAAAGATAGAGAAGTTACCAAGCTTGAAAGAATCTTAATACGACCATTTCTGTCATTAAGATCTATCAAAGCTACATATAAGGAATCATTTGGAACCTTTGTCCCAGGATTTATGCCAGAGGCTGAGTTGCTTGGATTAAGTAGTGGTTTTAGTTCACCTGGTTTAAATTTTGCAGCGGGTGTTCAACCGGAGTTAGACAATTGGCTTACGGATAATCGTGAGTGGTTCAACCCAAGTCCAGCATTTAACGATGAGATCAGTCAAACTAGACAACAGAATATAGATCTTAAGATAAATCTAGAGCCATTCAAAGATTTTGATATTGATATTGATTTTAAGAAAACATATCGGTACGATCATACGGAAGTATTCAAAAATAAAGACTTTGACAATCCTGACTATAACCGATTAGCTCAGTATGATATTGGTTCTTTCGAAGTGTCAAATATGGGTTTGAGTACCTTGTTCAAGGATAATATTGAGTTGTATAGAGCTTTCCAAGCGGAAAGAATAAAAGTTTCACAAGCGATAGGTGAACCTGGTACACAGCATTCAGATTCTTGGCAAAACTATACAGAAGGATATGGACCTAATAGTTATGATGTGGCTGTTCCAGCATTTTTGTCCACATATGTAGGTATAGATCCAAATACATTTGCAGGCGATTCTACAACTATTGTAGACGAAGTTCAAAAACTGAGTTATTTACCTAAGCCAAATTGGACCATTAAGTATGATGGTTTGTCAAAAATGGCAATGTTCAAAGACATTTTTTCAAGTTTCTCTATTAATCATAGTTATAGAGGGTCGATGCAGGTTAATAGATTTAATACTACTTTGGAGTATAGAGGGAACCAAGAATTATCGCCAGTAAATGATAATTATTATTCGAGGATTCAAATACCAAATATTGTACTTTCAGATCAATTTTCTCCACTTATCGGAATAAGTTTAAAAACAAAGAATGACATTACATTTGAAGCAGAGTGGAGAAAATCTAGACAAATGGCACTCGCACTTGAAGAACTAAGAGAGCAAAGAAGCTCTGAGTTTAGAATAGGATTCGGATATACCATCAAAAACTTCAGGTCAGGCAAGAAGAATAAGAAAAAGCGTAAGAGAGGACAAAAAGATGAAGAGGAGGATGATAAGAAAAGCGGTGGTCTTGCTGGAGGAGGTAGAAATAATAAAGGAGGGGTGAATAACAATCGAGGCAAGACGCTTACGATGAACTTTGACTTTTCTATAAATGATACAGAAGAATTGATCTATGAAGTAGCACAAGGAATCGACCCTAGGCCTAATAGTGGTCAGCGTACTGTACAGATATCGCCAAGTATTGATTACGATGTAAATGAGAATTTGACAATGCGTTTTTTCTTTGACTACAATTTTAGTGAGTCAAAGGCGTTTACTGCAAATTCAAACAAGAGGCTTAACATCAAAGGAGGGATTACGGCTCAGCTGAAGATTAACTAATTAAAGATTGAAGAGATTTGAAAGATTGGAGAGATGGGAAAGATTGGAAAGATTGGGAAAGATGAGAGAGATTAGTATTTTGTACAATCTTTACAATTAATAATCTTTACAATTAGCAATCTTTACAATTAACAATCTCTAAACGTGAAAGCTAAAAAGTCCTTTGGTCAACATTTCCTAATTAATGAACCGCTAGCCGAAAAGATAGCAAATTCATTAAAGATGGAATCTGACATAAAAAATGTTCTTGAAATTGGTCCTGGAAAAGGAGTACTTACTAAGTATTTGCTGAAACAAGACATCAACCTTAGAGTAGTTGAAGCGGATAGGGATATGGTACAGTTTCTGGAATCAAACTACCCTAAATTAAGTGACAATATCATATTTCTCGACTTTCTTAAATTGAATATGAGTAAGGTATTTGATGGTCAGCCATTTTATCTCATCGGCAACTATCCTTATAATATATCCTCGCAGATTCTCTTCAAGATGGTTAAATATCGAGAGCTAATACCTGAGATGGTAGGTATGTTTCAAAAAGAAGTTTCTGATCGGGTTATTGCTCCTCCGGGAAGTAAGACTTATGGCGTAGTCAGTGTATTGATTCAAGCTTATTATAAAGGAGAAAATGTAGTCAAAGTCAACCCCGGATCATTCAATCCTCCTCCGAGGGTGATGTCTTCTGTTATCAGATTGACAAGGAAAGAGAATTATGAATTAGGGTGTGATTACAGTTTTTTTAGGACGGTAGTAAAAACTGCTTTTGGACAACGCAGAAAAATGATGCGGAATACATTGAAAGGATTGGTAAAAGATCCTGCTTTGTTAAAAGATGTCTATTTTACAAGGCGACCAGAAGAATTGGGAGTAGAAGAATTTGTGGATTTGACGCTCAAGATTCAAGCCACACAAGAATCAATTCCTGATGTCGAAACTTCTTAGTCATCAGTTGTGTTGTAAATTAAATAAATAAATTTAGATGTTGTTTTAAATCTACATTGAGACATTTCAAAAATTAGAGATATTGAAAATTTGGTATACGGTTTAAGGTTTATGGTTTGCAAGGCTAGATGTTGACATTTTATTTGTTTGTCAACATCTAGCCTTGAACCCTAAACCTCGTAACCTTAAACCTTTTTTAGTAGAAATGAGTAACCTGAAAATAACATATCTCTCAAAATAGAATTAAACAACTTCAATAAAAGAAATAATATAGTAATGAGATTAGAGCAAAGAATCACGGAAGACTTGAAAACGGCAATGAAGGCTAAGGATCAAGTAGCATTGAGAACTATCCGTGCGATTAAAGCTGCGATGATGTTGCAAAAGACGGATGGCACTGGGATTGAAATGACTGAGGAAATGGAGATAAAATTGATCCAAAAGCAAGCAAAACAACGTCAAGATTCACTCGATATTTTCGTAAAACAAAATAGACAAGACCTTGCTGATATTGAGAAGGATGAATTGGAAATCTTGAAGAAATATCTTCCAGAACAACTTTCAGAAGATAAGATTAAAGAAATAATTGAAACTATCATCTCCAAAACTGGAGCGGAAGGAATGAAAGATATGGGGAAAGTTATGGGAATGGCCTCTAAAGAACTAGCTGGAAAAGCTGATGGGAAAACAATTTCTGGCATCGTTCGTGCCGTATTGACATGATAAGAAATTAATAATGAAACTTAATTCCAAAATATATATGCTTTAAGATTTTTGAGTAACGTATATTGTTATCAATATCTAGGAAGCGTTGCTGTGGCGGCTATTGAGGGAAGAGGGAGCGGCTATGTGTGCTGCATTAGAGCCGCCTAGCGTTTTTGTTTTACTTTTTTGGCAATGCAAAAAGTAAAATCACCCTGATAAGGGATGCTTAAGTTGAAATACTTTTTTTGAATTAAAATATTGCGTAAGTATTATGCACACTATAAATATAATTATAAAGACATTGTTATTATTAATAATAGTAACAATATCTTTGTCATGCTCCACCACAAAGAAAATATCAAACCCTGATGCCGAAGCCTCAATCAAATCGGTGATGAAAATGCAAGAAAAAGCATGGAGTGATGGAGATGTCTACCAATTTATGGAAGGGTATTGGAAATCTGAAAACCTTTCTTTTGTTGGCAAAAGTGGTATAAACAAAGGCTGGCAAACTACTTTGGATAATTACATCAAAGGATACCCAACGAAAGATACAATGGGTACATTGACATTCGATATCCTCGAAATGAATAGAATATCTGATAAAGCTTACCATATGATTGGTAGGTATACTTTGGTGAGAAAAGAAGATAAGCCGACTGGATTATTCACTTTGATATGGAAGTACATTGATGGTAAATGGTTGATTGTTTCTGATCATACATCGGGGTAGAAAGGTCAACATCTAACTTCGTGCTCCTTGTGTAATCCTTCGAGAACTTTGTGGTTAAAAGTCAACATCTAACTTTGAGGAAAGGTGAAAAATCAAAAGAGACTTTTCACCTTTCTAACAAATAACTTCAAAACCTATATCAAATTTTCAGAATTTTAATCGTGTTATTCTCTGTATTAGACTCTATGTTTAAAATATAGATTCCAGGAGTTAATTGTTCTGTTTCAAGACTATATTTTAAGGCATTGATATCATTAATTTTCTTTACAAGTGTACCTATAGAATTATATACTTTGATAGATTCTATATCACTTTCAGTAGATTCGATATGCACTCTATCTTGAAAAGGGTTAGGGTATACTTTTAGCAAATTAGAACTTCCCGTTGAAGAGCTAAGAATAACTTCAGGTTTTCCTGTTAGACAATCCAATCCAAACCATATTTTGTGTTTTGCATTTGCTGCGCATTCGTTACCATCATCATAATCATATGGTTCGATTGTTACTTTTAAATCCTCAGATGATATTAACTGAAAGATATCATTTGTTGGAGTATTTGACACTGGATCTACACCATCACATCCCCAATTATATAATACAGTGCCGTCCTGAGTAATTGTAAAACTAAGTCCTTGTGATTTTCCTTCATTAACAACTTCTATCTCTGCATTAGCACTTAATTCGTGAGTCAAATAAAATTCTATATCAATTGGAGGGTCATTATTGACATCCTTTATAATCTCCATATAATAATCACATACATAAGTATAACAAACATCATCAATACAATCTCCATCAATGTCTTCACAAAATTCATCGCATTCTTCTTCTGTAGGATCTTCCTCTTCTTCATCTACACATACACCATCGTCATTACATATCTTGCCAGGAGGACAAGGTTCAGTATCATCGCATTTTTTGAGGCATTCACCATCAACACATTCTTCATCATCATCGCATGCAGGTACACATGGATCCTCAATCGGGTCATCTTCACAAGGAGGGCAGTTGCCACCGCAATCGACGCCTGTTTCTATACCATCTTGTACACCATTGTAACAAGGGTCTGGTGCGCAAATGTCTGCAAAAGGGTAAACTGCACAAACGTCTACAAGGTCTTCTTTACATACTGAAAGTAGAATATACTTTTCTGTAACAAATTCAGGAAATAACTTTGAAGCTTCATAAAGGCAATATGTTCCATCTTTACATATTTGTTCGTCAGGATTTACCGCTTGCGAGATATGTGCATAGTTATAGGAATGTAAGTCATTTGTTACGTCTTCATTTTTATTGTTAGTCCAATTAAATTCATAATCTGCAGAAAAATCAATCACTTTAGATAGATTAGGAAATACTTTATCAACCCCATCTTCTTCTTTGAAATCATACATCGCCACTGTGCCTCCAGCACAAGGATTTTCAATATTGTCTGGAACGTATATAAAATAAAATTTATCATCTTCTGTGCAGCCAGACGGACAATTATTATCGGTGTGTTTTTCGTACTCAGATGAACAATTTGTATATTTAGAACTAGCCGTAAATGCTTTTTCTATATTTTCATGCCCTTCACCCAATGCTGAATTGTCTCTTTCATCTGGATATACATATTGAGGGCTATCTGTGTAGTCTATTGAACTATTACATGTTACAATAGTTTCGCATGATTCAGCAATATCGCCACATCCACTATCTACTTTCAAACAATAATCTCCTGATTTATGAACTATCATTGAGATGGCAAATCCTCTTCTTGTATATTTACAATAATCTGGGACACCTTGACTTCCACTATAATCATAGTTATAATAATGATAAGCTATAATGTCAGTGGTATATATAGGATGGACATTTAAGTGTGTAATTTCTTCTTCCCATTCTCCGTCAGGTCCTGTTAAAGTGTAACTACACACCCATTTTGAAAATTGACAAAGAAGCATTAACTTAGCCTGACCTACCGAAGAAGATAATAGTTCAACAAAAGAATTTATTATCGAAGATATCAGAAAAATATTATTGGAGTTACA
>Ga0256847_1000266_pt1 | contig 35576 bp, 41 predicted proteins | sample TeddybearmetaG_FD_189099 | JGI IMG/M metagenome (GOLD analysis project Ga0256847, IMG submission 189099) | Hydrothermal vent microbial communities from East Pacific Rise, Pacific Ocean - Teddybear | ecosystem: Environmental > Aquatic > Marine > Hydrothermal vents | place: Pacific Ocean: East...
AATATTATTTGGTTATATTTGAAGTAATAAATAATCAATCACCCCGAATTTACGCATTTATGTGCACTTTCGGGGCTTTTTTTATTACTTTTTTATACTTATTCTAATGACTTTTAAGGAATTAGAGGTTTAAAGGTAGACCCTATTTAATCTTACTTGGAAGGATAAATCGAATACTCCTTGTCATTCTGAACGAAGATTTATCGGAGTTGAAGAATCAAGTAGCATTAATTTTTCTTTATTTCGACTATCATTGAGAATTCTTTCAACTTTAGATTACCGAATTTGTCAGATTTATCTACGCTGGTCGAAATGTGGATTGTTATCAAATGTCAATCCTTCCACTCACTGCGTTCGGTCAGGGTGACAATACCTTTATAAGTATTCATCTTTGAAAATTGCTTATAATTACTTTAAATTTTAAAGACAAAAAGGCGCTTTTAGGAGCTCAGAATGACAAGAAACATTTACTCCTTTCTTGAACATTTGAATATAAAGTACATAAAAAAAGAGCAATGATTTCTCATTACTCTTTTTTTATGTTAATATAAACTTAAGCTGATTTCAGTTGAGGTTGACCGGTATCGACAAATTTCTTGCCTTCCCATCTTCCTAACCACTCACAATCTTTACCTAATGATTTATACGATAAGTATCTATTGACGGCATCATCTTTATCCTTTCTTTTTATAGTGATACTATTATGTCCACCATTTCTAATATTGAAATAATAAATTCCTTGTCCGTAGTCAAATTTCTTTGCCATAAAATATATATTTAATTATTAAGATCCGAATTTTTTCAATCGATATGCAGCATCAAGAACTTCATTTCTTCTTTGAACAGAAGGCTTTAAAAAATGCTTTCTTGCTCTTAATTCTTTTACGATACCTACATTTCTATGTTTTCTTTTGTATCTTTTTAATGCTCTGTCTATCGACTCTTCTTCTTTTACATTGATTATAATCATATAAATATTTTAACGCGTTTGTATTCTAATTAAGTTCATTTTATTAGGTTTTATTTACGTAGAAAGCACTATTTTTCAAGCCTTCCTAATAGAAAAACGCTAATAAAGCCTGCAAAGATACAAAAAATTGTCAATATTGTTAGTGAATCGCCCATCATATAATCACCTGGCAGACAATTTACCTCTTTTAGGATTTTGAAAGATTCTGGATCTAAGTTTGAAAAATTACTCAAATCTAAAACTTGCATTCTTTCCCCTGATTCTTTATCAAGAATCATGGAAACATTTCTCCACGGCCACACCTTATTTAATGCTCCAATAATGAACCCTGTTAGCAATGCAAAACTGATGTCTTTGTACTTCGAAAATAGCCAACTGAGCACTCTGGAAAACCCAAGCAAACCCACAATACACCCAGAACCAAAAATTGCAATTATCACCAAACTGGCTGGATCAAAAGACTTCAAGAAGTTTTTAATGGAAGGTATGATTACAGTATACATACCCATCAATAATAAAATAAAACTGCCTGATATCCCAGGTAATAACAATGCAGATATAGCAAGAACTCCTGAAATAAATATGTAAAAAGGACTAGTACTTCCTTCGGCTGGCGATAATACAGTAATCCCATAGGCAAATACAATCCCAATCACCAAAGCGATAACTAATTTTACATTCCAGTTTTCAATCTGCCTACCAATATAAATAGCAGAGGCCGCTATTAAACCAAAAAAGAATCCCCATAATGGCTCAGGATAATTTTCCAATAAATAAGTTACGCCAAATATTCCAACAATAACTCCTACCAACATCCCTAGTAATAGAACTACTAAAAAGTCGCCATTGATAGATTTCCAAAATCCTTTAATTCCATCGGTTTTAAAACCTTTGTATGCTTCCGGTCCAAATGCTTTGATAGATTCGATTAATTGTTCGTAGATACCTGTTATAAAAGCGATTGTACCACCTGATACACCAGGTATTACTTCTGCAATACCCATAGCCATTCCTTTAAATATAAGGCTAATGTTACTTTTTGATATGTTCACTTGCTTGCGGTTTTGACTTCGTCTAATACACTTTCAATATTGCCAAAAACCTTCCTCTTTTTAGAATAAAATTTATCTAAGGTCATCCACTCTGTTTTTTCAATATCCTCTTCGATTTGTGGTATAAGCTTTTGTTTTTTACCAAACATTAAATACCAATGGGTAAGTTTGATGCACCGCTTTCCATTTCGATTTCTATAAGTATGTTTTGTTACAATAAGCTTTTTGCCAAGTTGAATATTAGTAATCCCAGTCTCCTCTTTTACTTCTCTTTTAGCAGCCTCTCGTCTTGTCTCTTTAGACTCTAATTTTCCCTTAGGCAAATCCCAATAACCCCTTCTGTGTATAAAGAGTATTTGATTCCTTTCATTAATTACTAAGCCTCCTGCGGCTTCTACAATCTTGAAAAGACCTTCGAAATCCGAGATTAATTTTTCTACATCATTTGAATGCAAAATAATGGTACGATATCGATCCGTTTTTTCGCACATATCTATGAAGCTAAGCAAATGATTCACCTTCCCTGTATACCTTGCTGTGATGTTGTCTTTTTCTTCATTATCAGTTTTTAAAATATTCTTTGAAGGAAGTAACACTATTTTAGTGTCATTTATATAGATTTTGTACATTTGCCGACCTTAATTAAAATTTTGAAGTAGTGACAGAGATTGATAAAAATATTGCTCAAAAATTGTTGCAAATAAACGCAATAAAACTAAGTCTACAAAACCCGTTTACATGGGCGTCTGGAATTAAATCTCCAATATACTGTGATAATAGGGTCACTTTATCTTACCCACTAATACGCAAGGAAATTAAGGAAGGCTTTGCTGAACTATCAAAAAAATTCTTAGACTTTGACCATATATCGGGAGTTGCTACTGCTGGAATAGCACATGGAGCACTACTCGCTGACTATTTAAATCTACCATTTTCGTACGTAAGATCTTCCGCAAAAAAGCATGGAAGACAGAATAAAATAGAAGGAGAAATAGCCGAAGGAAGCAAAATCTTAGTGATAGAAGACCTTATTTCAACAGGAGGAAGTAGTATTTTAGCAGTAGATGATCTAAGAGAAAATGGATACGAAGTAATAGGTGTAATGGCAATTTTCACTTATGAATTTCAAAAAGCTAAAGACAATTTTGAAAAAGCAAATTGTAAATTCGCAACTTTGAGTAATTATTCAACATTACTTTCCGAAGCATCTGAAGCAAAATATATTTCTGAAAAAGAAGTAGCAATATTATCTGATTGGAGCAAAGATCCTAATGGATGGTATGATCGTAACTATTAATTATTCCATCTAAAAATTTTATCCTACATTTAAAATAAATTTACATTTACCATACATGGCTATAATAACAAAACAATCTGAAGATTTCTTAAAGAAGTACCTTAGCAACCCTTCACCAACTGGATTTGAAACAGAAGGCCAGAAAATGTGGTTGAAGTATATCAAGCCATTTGTGGATGAATGTCATATTGATAATTATGGCACTGCCTATGGGATAATAAATCCAGGTAAAGATTATAAAGTTGTAATCGAAGGACATGCAGATGAGATTTCATGGTTCATAAATTATATATCAGACAAAGGATTTATCAACGTTATTCGAAATGGAGGTACTGATCATTTGATAGCTCCAGGCAAAAGAGTAAATATTCATACTAAAAATGGAACTGTAAGAGGTGTATTTGGATGGCCAGCAATACACACTAGAAAAGGTAAAGATTCCAATGGCTTGGTACCAAAATTGGAAAACATATTCATCGATGTCGGAGCAAAGGATAAGAAAGAGGTTGAAGAAATGGGCGTCCATGTAGGCTGTGTGGTGACATACGACGATCCTATGGAAGTATTGAATGATAGATTTTATGTAGGGAGAGCTCTTGACAATCGTGTTGGAGGATTTTGTATTGCTGAAGTTGCCAGGCTCCTTCAGGAAAACAAAGATGAGTTGCCTTATTCTTTATATATAGTCAATGCTGTACAGGAAGAAATCGGTTTGCGTGGAGCAGAAATGATTGCCAACACTATAAAGCCAGATGTAGCAATAATCACTGATGTTTGTCATGACACAAGTACTCCCCTAGTAAAGGCTCAAGAGCAAGGGGATATCAGAGCTGGCGATGGTCCATGTTTTACGTATGCACCGGCTGTACACACAAAACTGCTAGATCTAATTATTGATGTAGCTACCCAAAATGAAATTCCTTTTCAAAGATCTGCAAGTAGTAGATCCACAGGAACGGATACGGATGCATTTGCATATTCCAATGGTGGAGTTCCATCAGCTTTGATCTCATTGCCACTCCGTTACATGCACACCACTGTTGAGATGGCTCACAAAGATGATGTTGAGAATGTAATCAAAATCATCTACCAAACCTTATTGAATATAGAAGGTGGTCATGATTGGAAGTACTTCAAGGTAGAGAAGTAGACTAATGTTTCAAATCATAAATACTTGACAGCTTAAATGGCCACTTTTTCCTTGATTCTTCGTCTTTCGTCAGTCAGGTAGCTACGGCTATTTTCCTTTCTCAATCCTTGACTAAAGAAAAAATAGACTCATTTTAACTATCAATAACTTATGGCTTGAGCCACTAGTGTTCTGTCAACGCCTGAATGAAGCTTAGCAGTTAAGTGAGTTTTGAATAAGCGCAAGATAAAAACCACAGACAATTAGTTGTTAAGCACTTTAGGTGTTTAGCTGTTAAATAAGAGCTTAACAGCTAAATCACTTAATTCTACTTTGAGAGATTAGATATCCTTAGCATCATATTTCCATTATTGAAGAGATTTTGAATTGTAGAGATTGAAAAGATTGAATTTTTTTCCAATTTTTCCAATCTTAAATAATTCGTCCCAAAGTGGAATTAAGAACTAATTGTAAGTATTTTTTATGCAGCAATAGCTCAAAAGTAGCCAAATGAACACATCAATTTGGGTTTTACAGTGCACTTAGACCTCAGCGATTTTCCCTTCAGAACATTCGAAGACTCTAGCTGGAAATTTATTCATTAAGATGTGATCGTGAGTAGCGATCAAAATAGCCATTCTGTTCTCAGTTGCTATTTTGTATAATAAATGCATGATTTCTTCACTGGATTCTGGATCGAGATTACCTGTAGGTTCGTCAGCAATTATAATTTTTGGTTTATTCAGTATCGCTCTTGCAATCACAATCTTTTGTTGTTCTCCACCTGAAAGTTGGTGAACATAGACATCTTTCTTATCAGATAATTTTATTTCATCAAGAACAATATTAATTCTGTCTTGTCTTTCTTTCTCATTCTTCCATTCAGTAGCTTTCAAAACATAGTCTAAGTTTTGATAAACAGTCCATCTTTCAAATAAATGAAACTTCTGAAATACCATTCCAATCGATCTTCTCAATTCAGGTATATTTTTTCTACTTATTAGACTGAGATCAAAACCTGCTATATTTGCAGATCCAGACATTAATGGAATTGCTCCATATAATGTCTTTAGAAAAGTCGATTTTCCCGATCCTGACTTACCTATCAAATAACACATTTCAGCTTCCGCCAAAGAGAATTCAACATCTGCCAAAACCTGTTGATTACTTTGACCAAAAACACTATTCTTTATTTCCAAAACCAATGGAATACCATTCATATAACTTAGTTGAAAGATGGAGATTCAGGCATTTGTGCAATTACAGTGTATGTGTCTCCTTTGTTATTTAGAACAGTAGTCCAAAGTTCTTTTTTGTCATCCTTAAAAGCATAATTGGCGTACATATGATCAGTTATCCAAGTCCCTTCTTTGATTTCTTCACCCAATTGGCCTTCTGACCACCCTGTGTAGCCGATGAAAAACTTAATGTTCTCAGGTTTGATCAATTTTGAATCTATCAAAAATTTCAACTTTTCAAAATCACCGCCCCAGTATACGCCACGTGTTACTTCATTACTATTATCTAGTAGATCGCCTACATTATGGATATAGTGAATTGTATCTGTTGCTACTGGTCCACCATAATAAACAGGAGCATCAAACTCAGGAAATTCTCCTAATAATTCCTCTAATCTCATATCTATCGACTTATTCAAGATGAAACCAACTGAACCATCATTTCGATGTTCACAAATTAAAATTACCGCCCTTTTGAAAGGACTGTCAAGCATAAATGGCTCAGCAATTAATATCGTACCCGCTTTAACAATAGATTTATCCATAGGCTTATTTTATATGGAAGATATTGGAAATTTTCGGTCTACCTTTTTAAAGAGGCCAGACAGAACTTTGCCATTACCACCCACTTCTATTGTGGATGTAATGCCATCTCCTATCATCCTTTGCATTATTTGAGTCCATTTTACTGCTCCAGTTAATTGAGCAATAAGATTGTTTTTTATGTTTATTGGATTAGTCTCCGGAATCGCAGTGTAGTTTTGATAAATAGGGCAAGTTGGCGTTTTAAATTCTGTATCGTCAATAGCCTGAGCCAATTCATCTTGTGCAGGAGCCATCAATGGACTATGAAATGCACCACCTACAGGAAGTACCATAGCTCTTCTAGCTCCTTTTTCTGTGCATGCTTCTACAGCTTTGTTTATTCCTTCGATGCTACCAGAAATCACCAATTGTCCTGGGCAGTTATAGTTTGCAGGTACTACTATTTCAATAATGGAATTACACACATCTTCAACTACCTCATTATCTAATCCTAAAATAGCTGCCATTGTCCCAGGCACTGCATCACAAGCTTTTTGCATTGCCATAGCCCGCTTGTAGACCAATTTCAGCCCATCTTCAAATGATACTGTTCCATTAGCCACTAATGCACTAAACTCTCCCAATGAATGTCCTGCAACAGCATCTGGAGAGTGTCCACCTCCGTTCTTAGCAAAACTGGCTAAAGCATGTACAAATAATGCAGGTTGCGTTATTTCAGTCTTTTTCAAATCTTCTGCACTACCCTCAAACATTATTTGACTCAATTTGTAACCAAGAATATCATCTGCATTGTCAATAATTGCCTTGCATTCAGGATTTTCTTGGTACAAATCCTTTCCCATACCTTCAAACTGTGCTCCCTGTCCAGGAAATACATATGCTATCATAAATATTATTTATCTAAGTTTACTTCCAATTAAATTTAAAAATTCAGTCCGCGTTTCTACATTTTTAAATTCCCCAGTAAAAGCAGAAGTCGTAGTTGCAGAATTTTGTTTTTGAACGCCACGCATCATCATACACAAATGTACAGCCTCGATTACCACAGCTACTCCATGTGGGTTTAGAGTCTCTTGAATGGCGTCCAATATTTCATGAGTCAATCTTTCTTGTACTTGCAATCTCCTTGCAAAAGCATCCACTACTCTTGGCAGTTTACTCAATCCCACAATACTCCCATTAGGAATATATGCAATATGCGCTTTACCAAAAAATGGAAGCATATGATGCTCGCAAAGTGAGAAAAGTTCAATGTCTTTTACAATGACCATTTCATTATAATCTTCCTTAAACAATGCAGATTTTAATATCGCTTTAGGGTCCAAGTCGTATCCATGTGTCAAAAACTGAATAGCTTTCGAAGCCCGTTCAGGTGTTTTAAGCAGCCCATCTCTTTCCTTGTCTTCGCCAATAGAATCAAGAATAAACGCATACTTTTCTTTAATCTTAGCAGTTGTTTCTAAATCGTATGTTTCGGTTTTTTTGTAGGACATTGTTTTATTTTTAAAGAAAGATTATTCTCCTTTATATTCTGCGAAAATATTCTCGGTTTCATATAATTTTACGCTATACAACTCGCATGATGTAATGTGACTGCTCAATTGCTGCCATATTAAAATGGTAAGATTTTCAGAAGTAGGTTGCACTCCTTTAATAAAGTCGACATCTAGGTTTAGGTTCTTATGATCAAGTTTTTCTGTCACCTCGCGTTTCATCAAATCTCCTAATTTTTTAGCATCTATGACAAAACCGGTAACAGGGTCTGGGCTCCCTTTTACAGTTACCTCTAATCTGTAATTGTGACCATGCCAATTTTTATTTGAGCATTTTCCAAAACAATTAAAATTCTCATCTTCTGTCCACTCTTCAACCCATAGCTTATGTGCTGAATTAAATCTTTCTACTCTCGTTATGTACACTTGTGCCATTAATCCAATTCCTGTTTAGCTGCAAAAATAAGTAATTGAAATATTATATCTTCCATTTAGTACATTTGTTTTGTCAATAAAATTCGACTTACAATCCATTCCTTTAAAAAGACATTTCAATCAAAAAGTTCAAAGATTAGCACAAGTTTTAATCAGTTTCGTTATTCTTGTGGATCATAATGATATATCGTTGTGAATTCTGCTTTTTGAACAGGTAAAGAATTTCTTTAATCGAAGACAATATTTATGTTCAAAAAGAAGTATTAAGAATTGATTTAAGTAATAGAGTTATGTATATACGTAAAATATTGTTCTTTATCTGTCTATTCCTTGTTGCATCTTCCTCAGTTAAAAGTCAAGATGAGACAAAGAGTTTCATGAAGATTGGAATGACAAATTTCAGTTTTGGTTTTGGGACTGAATTTCCGATTGGAGATCTTAAAGATCGATTTAGCGATAATCTAAAATTCACCTTGGGAGCAGAAAGGATAACCAAAACCAATTGGATTTTTGGCTTGGAGTTTTCCTATATGTTTGGAGATACAGTAAAGGAAGATGTATTAGCACCATTACGAATATCTAATGGTGAAGTATTGGGTTCAGACCATGCATATGCAGATGTATTCACTAGAGAAAGAGGTGCCTTTTTTGGAGTCAACATTGGTAAATTAATTCCTTTTAATAAAAAATCAAGATCAGGACTTAGGGTCACAGGCGCTTTTGGATTGCTGGCCCATTATGTCAGGATTCAAGATGATGCCAGAAGTTTACCACAAATAGAAGGTGATTACCTGAAAGGATATGATCGACTTACTAGGGGATTTGCTTTGAGAGAATTTATTGGTTATCAACATGTCACTGAATCTAAGAGAGTCAACTTTTACATCGGTCTTGAATTCACACAAGGGTTTACTACTGCTATTAGAGAAGTTAATTTCGATTCAGGTCTGCCAACTAACAAAGAAAGCAGATTTGATGGTCTCATAGGGTTAAAAGCAGCATGGATACTTCCATTTTTTAATGATTATGTAGACGAAGAAGTCTTTTATTAAGCTCGATGTTGCATTATATATATAACCTTTTAATGTTTCTTTATAAAGGCTTAATCTCCTTTGCCTCTCTACTTCATAAAAAAGCAAAATTAAAGATCGAAGGTGTTCGAAATTCAAAAAAAATCATTTCTAAGCTTGATGATTTATCTAAAGGAAAACGTATCCTTATTCATTGTTCTTCACAAGGAGAGCATGAGCAAGCACTTCCAATTATAAGATGGATACTGAAGAATACTGACTATGATATCGTTCTTTCATTCTTTTCTCCTTCTGGATATACTTACGCCAAACATGACCAATCTTCAAGAATTATTAAAACTTACCTCCCATTTGACACTCAAAGCGAAATTTCGAAATTCATAAATTCTATCCAACCACAACTTACTTTAATAATTAAAAATGAGTGGTGGTGGAACTTCCTAAACGAGCTTAAAAAGCAAAATATCCCTACTTATCTAGTTTCTGCTACGATACGAAAAGGGCACTATTTCATAAAATACCCTAAGCCATTTTTCATCAATGGTCTATCTGTATTTTATAAGGTTTTTGTTATTGACCAATCCTCTAAGATTAATATTTCTAAAGTATTTAAAAGAGATGTTATCGTTGCTGGAGATACTAGAATTGACCAAGCAAATTATAACAAAAATGAAATATTACATAGCAATAAATTAGTCAATAAGAACCATATATCCACATTACCAACCATTGTTTATGGAAGCATCTGGGAAAGTGATCTAGACAGTATCAATATGCTCATTCATCTCCATCCTGATGCTAGACACTTGATCTACCCACACGATTTGAGCAAAAATAATATCGAACTACTCCATAATAATATTAAGAATTCATCCATTATCTCAACCACAAATAAAGCCATTGAGAAGGTCAATATAGTCGCCACTATGGGTGAATTAAAATATGCTTATAATTTTGCCACCTTAGCTTATATAGGTGGTGGATTTGGAGACGGCATTCATAATGTATTAGAAGCTGCTGTATATTGGATACCGACATTCTTTGGCCCAAACTACCTCAAAAGCAATGAGGCTATTAGCCTTTTGGAAAGCAATTGTTCTTTTTCTTTCAAGGATAAAAATGATCTCGAACAAATTTGTGAAAAAATTAGTATGGAAAATAGTAAAGAAATAAATCGAAATGAAATAGAAACAAAACTAAAATCTTATTTTTCGCCCAAACATTCTCCGACAGAGATTATTTGTCAAGAGATATTTAAGAAAATCGACATAAATGTTTGAGAAATTTAATAATGTTGGAGATCACACCATTTTAGTTATTGGCGATATTATTTTAGATAAATATGTTTACGGCCATTCATCTAGGATTTCACCTGAAGCTCCAGTTCCGATTGTTTTGTCACAAAATGTTTCCTATATTTTGGGAGGAGCTGCGAACGTGGCTGCAAATTTGACTTCTCTTGGAGCCAAAGCAATTTTGATGGGTTGTATTGGCAATGATAATCATGGAGACCTTATTCTTGACATTCTTAAAAGTGAGATAGGAAATATCACGGGGGTGTACAGGTCTGAGAAAATCACTACTACCAAAACAAGAATCGTATCAAAAGGTCAGCAAATGTTGAGGATAGATGAGGAAGATTCTTCGTCAATATCAAGTGATGAGGAAGATTCTTTTTATGCAATGATTGAAAAAGCAATCTTAGATCAAAGTGTCACTGGAGTAATTTTGCAAGACTATAATAAAGGTTTGTTCACAAAATCTTTAATTAAAAAAATCATTGATTTAGCAAATCTTAATAAGATTCCATTTTATGTAGATCCAAAACATACTAATTTTTGGGATTACAAAGGAGCTCAAATATTCAAACCTAATTTGTCTGAAATTCAAAAGGCTAATTATTTAAGTGATAGTAGTTCTCTGGATGAATTATTATTAGCAAGTGCAGAAAAATTGGAATGTGGTATTTTGATGTGTACCTTAGCTGACGAAGGTATAGCATATATAGAAAACGGAAAAGTTGAGAGGACAGAAACACAAAAAATCGATGTAATTGATGTGAGTGGGGCTGGAGATTCTGCCCTATCGATCATCGTTTTAAGCCACTTATTAGGTTATGACACAAAGAAAATCTCAATTTTTGCCAATTTATGTGGAAGGGTAGTTTGTATGAAATCAGGTGTCAGCACCCTTACAATTAAAGAACTTAAAGGTACATTTTATAGTGTTAGCGAAGACAATGTCAAATGAAAATGCACAGAGATGTTGGCACAGACAATTAATTTTCAAAAGAATTCCTATTTTTACATTTTGAATAGCCACTTTTTAGGATTTATATAACGACTTAATTATTTAAAACAATTATTATGAGAAAAAATTTTACTCAAATATTTATGGGACTTGCCTTGATGGTTGGGTTCACCACTATGAGTTTTGCTCAATGTGAAATTCCACCACCAGCTAACGCTATTTATAATTTCCAGTTTGACGGAGGATTAGAAGGATGGAGATCATTGGATGCAGCTGGATTTGAAACAACATTAGGTTGGGGATGGAATGAAACTGGAGATCTTACTGAAGGTTCATTCAATCAACCAGGTCAAGATAATATAGTTTCAGAATCTGTATGTAATGGTGCGGCAATAATGAATGGTGATTTCCTTGACAGTGGAGGACTGGGATCTCCTGGTATTGGTTTGGGCCCTTGTCCTGCAGATTGTAATGGATACTTAGTATCTCCTACTATGGATTTATCAGCAATCACTACTCCAATTGAATTACAATTCACACAAGCACTAAGACACTTCGATAGTGAATACTTTATCTATGTGTCAATAGACGGAGGTGCGTCTAACGTAGATACCATTGTAATGAATGCAGAATTTGCGACTTTCCAATTCGAAAACGCTGTAAGAAACATACCATTATGTGATATAGCAGGTGAAACTGATGTTGTCATCACTTTCCATTATCAGGCAAACTATTATTTCTGGGCAATAGATGATGTATCTATTCTTCCAGCAAATACAACTGTTGATATGAGAGTTAATAGAAACTTCTATTCAAAAGTTGCAAACTATATTACTCCTAGAAACATGGGTACTACACATCCTATTCTTGCAGATATAGAAAACTTAAGAGCATATGAAAGTCCTGCTTCTACACTTCACTTTAGAGTGAGGGACGAAAGTAACACTGAAATATTCGCTGCTTCTAAAGATTATGGACCGGTTCCTGGTTGTAGTACTGATGAAAACAAAATTTTTGATGATACTTATACTATGCCTGATGTAAAAGGTGACTATATGGTAGAGTTCGAAATGGATGCTGAAGGAGATGTAAATCAAGATAATGATGTACTTACAGCACCATTTAGAATATCAGAAAGAGAATTCAGAAAATTACCTACAATTGAAGAATTTGGTAGTGAATACTTGACTGGAGTAAGATATGGTGGAAGTTTTGTTTCATGGGGTGCTTATTTCCATGTACCGCAAAATAAAGCTGGTCAAAAAATCGAATCTGTATCTTTAGGTATAATAACTAATACAGATATAGAACCTTCTACAGGATTTATCAACGTTGGTATTTACGAATGGATTGATTTTGATGACATTGGAAGAGTCAATTCTGGCGAAAGAATTCTTTTGGGAGAAGTTGACATCTTAGTAGAGCCAAATAGTCCTGAATTTATTCAATGGACAGTAACTCCTTTAGATGAAAATGGAGATACTATAACTATACCAGATGATGGAGTTGATGGAGTTCAATTATTAGTATTAGCACACACTGCACCATTTGATGGTGTTACTAATTATTTCTTCAACTGTGTTGCTGATACTGGATTTGAAGAGTATTCAGCAGGTGCAACTCAATTGGCTCACAGAGAAGCTGACTTAATTGGAGGATACGGATCATTTGCTTCAGCAGATGCAGCAAGTCATGATGATAGACACGACACAAGAGAATTATTTAATATTGACGGTTCTTATGCATATGATATAGCTATGATGCTTACACCACCACCACCACTAGTGGGAACTGAAGATCTAAATGAAGATCTTGCTATAAGTATATTCCCTTCTCCTGCCTCTAATAAAGTAAATGTAGATCTTAGCTTGGAAAAAATTTCAGAAAAAGTATCTATTGAACTTTTAGATTTAGCTGGAAATAAAGCTGGAGTTTATAACTTCTCAAACATCAAAAAAGATAGACTTACTATTGATGTTTCAGAATTACCAGGTGGAATGTATCTTATGAATATAAGAACTGAAGCTGGAATGACTTCTAAGAAAATATCAGTTATTCATTAAGACTGAATCCTTTTTAGGAAAAATACATAGAGCTACTGCTAACTTGCAGTAGCTCTATTTTTATTTAGTAGTGGGATGTACTAATGTCATAAAAACTAAATAAAATTCTGATTTGTCGCATTATAGTTTTCATAGTGAAATCGTTGTGCCGTTGTGGCGAATCTTTACGTATTGTAAAATAATTAAACTATATTTCTGAGATATACCATAATTCTTTTTAACCACAATGACCAGCAAGGCATCACAAAGGAAGCCACTAAGTAAGATGTTGACTTGATATAGTTACACATCTTATAGTAGCCTTTAGCCCTTATAAAATAATAGATTGAAGGGAATAAGTAATATTTTTTTGTCAGTTAAACTTTTGGCGTAGTTTTGTGATTATGGCAGTTAATTGGAAAGACAGTGGTCAAAATTTAGTCTACGGTATAATCAATCCCTTCATTAATCTTTTGATCAAGATAGGGGTTACACCAAACATGATAACTTTTTTTGGTCTCATCCTTAATATTTTGGCATCAGTAATATTGATATATGGTGCAGAAAGAGGAGATAGAATGAATCATGGATATGTTGGTTTGGCAGGATTCATTATTCTCTTAGGTGGACTTATGGACATGATAGATGGCAGATTAGCTCGAGTTGGTAATATGTCTTCAGATTACGGAGCTCTATATGATTCAGTCTTGGATAGGTATAGCGAAATGTTTATGTTTCTAGGTATTTGCTATTATTTGGTTTCATATCATTACTTTTTAAGTTCTCTTTTTGCTTTTATAGCGATGATAGGGAGCGTAATGGTAAGTTATACTAAGGCAAGAGCAGAAGGATTAGGTGTAAGTGCTAGCGTGGGAATTATGCAGCGACCAGAGAGGGTTTTATTGATTGGCATCGCTGCTTTGGCTTGTGGGATATTTAGCAAAAGCTATGGAGGAGACTTTAAAATAGAAATGGATGGCCTCCCCTTTCCTCTTTTCGAAACAATCACTATCTTTACATTGCCAATATTCATATTAGCGATTATGGCAAATATTACAGCTATAAGAAGATTATATCATGCACGTAAAATAATATTAAATTCTTAACAATGTATCTGCCTCCAAAAGATAAAAGGAACGATTATAATATTAGAGGCCTAGAAGGGCTACCAGAAAACTATCCTATTCCGAAGGTTAGTGATATGTTATTTTATATCCAACGCAACCAAAACCCTAATACAGTTGTTTATCAAATTTTAAAAGACAATAGTGGTAGTTTTATTGTAAACAATCCCATATACGTATTTTGGAGACAATTTGATAACAACGGAAAAGACAAGCCCTTAAACTACATCCAACGAAAGTTGGCTTATGGTTATGAATTTGATATAATAAACAGTGATGCTATTCAAATGAATATTGTATCGTATCCTGATTATAAGATATTCATTACTAAAAATGACGATCAAGAATACAAAGCTGTATGTAAGATCAATAACATTTGGGCCGAACTTTCTAATGTTTATGTGTTTGTTGAAGAGCAAGGAGCATTTCCTGTTGTTAAATATCTTGAATTATATGGTATTCAGATTGATTCGAAATTGCCATGTTATGAGAAAATTGATATTTAAGATAGATTAAATTTATATGGATTACAATTTGGTGTCAGGAAGAAATCCGATAGATCATTCCTTTTCTAAAACTTCTCTTTCTATAGCTGGAATCTTTCTAGTAATTTATCTATTGTGGCTCAATTTAGTAGTAGGTTTTAGAAATGATCATTTATATTTTATAATATTTCTTGCAGTCACATATTTCGCAAGTGCTGTTACCCGTAAGTTTGTTCTAGGTTTTGTTTTCTTTTGGCTATTCTGGATCATCTACGATAGCATGAGGGTATATCCAAATTTCATGGTAAATACCATACATATTATTGAGCCTTACAATTTAGAAAAATTCCTATTTCCTATAACAGTTGGAAATGAGATCTTGACACCCAACGAATATTTTTATGCACATCCCAACAAACTTTCTGATTTTTTATCGGGGGTATTTTATTTGACCTGGGTACCACTTCCGATGATGTATTGTTTATATCTATTTTTTACCGACAAAGAGATGTTACTGAAATTCTCAGCTACATTTTTATTTGCAAATTTTATTGGCTTTGCTATTTACTACCTATATCCTGCTGCACCTCCTTGGTATCTTGCAAATCATGGTTCATCAATAAATTTTGATATTCCAGGAAATGCTGCCCAACTTTTAAGATTTGATACTATTATCGATTATCCACTATTCTCTAATATGTACAATAAAAATGCTAATGTATTTGCAGCGATACCCTCTTTACATGCGGCATATCCAGTAGTTCTATTATACTTTGGATTAAAAAAAAGGCACAAATGGTTGTCAATATTATTCGCTATAGATGTTATCGGTATTTGGTATGCAGCAGTTTATTCTATGCATCATTATATTATTGACGTAATTTTAGGTTCTTTTTGTGCAATAATTGCCATCTTTGTATTCGATTATGTATTAATGAAAACGAAAATACGGACGTTCATAGAAAAATATGCTGCTTTTATAGCATAATTTATGATAGTAAAGCATATTTTTATTAATTGCATGCTAATAGTTAAAAACTTCAAGAAATAGTACCCCTATGAGTATTCTTAAACAAAAAATGAGAGCATATGATACCCCTCAAAAGGTAGCTAAATTAGGGCTTTATCCATTTTTCAGAACAATCGAGTCAGAACAAGATACAGTTGTAACCATTGGAGGTAAGCAAGTTCTGATGTTTGGAAGTAATAGCTACCTTGGATTGACGAATCATCCAAAGCTAAAAGAGGCTTCAAAAGCAGCAATTGATAAATACGGATCTGGATGTGCTGGTTCTAGATTCCTAAATGGAACATTAGACCTTCATTTAGAACTTGAAGAAAAACTTGCAGATTTTGTAGGTAAAGAAGAAGCTCTAGTTTTCAGTACAGGGTTCCAAGTGAATCTTGGAGTATTGTCTTCTATCCCAGGGAGACATGATTATATAATCATGGACGAATTAGATCATGCGTGTATAATCGATGGTTCAAGATTATCCTTTGCGAAAGTGCTAAAGTATAGGCACAATGATATGGAATCCCTTGAAAAAGTGTTGTCAAAGACTGAACCAGAAAGTTTGAAAATCATTGCTGTTGATGGTGTATTTAGCATGGAAGGTGATTTAGCTAAGTTACCACAAATTAGCGAACTGGCTAAAAAATATAAAGCAAGCATATTTGTAGATGATGCTCATGGACTAGGGGTAATGGGAGAAGGCGGAAGAGGTACTGCATCACATTTTGGCCTGACAGATGAAGTAGACATGATAATGGGTACATTCAGTAAGTCACTTGCATCTATTGGTGGATTTATAGCTTCGGACAAAGACACTATCAACTTCTTGAAGCACAATGCTAGATCCTTAATTTTCTCCGCCAGTATAGCACCGGCAAATGCAGCGAGCGTTATTGCAGCTGTTGATTTAATAAAAGAAGAACCTGAACGTATAGATAAGCTTTGGAGGAATACACATTATGCAATGGAAGGATTGCGAAATGCAGGCTTCGATATTGGACATACTGTAACACCGATTATCCCGATATATATCAGAGATGATTTCAAAACTTTCAAATTAACAAAGATGCTTCTTGATGAAGGAATATTCGTCAACCCAGTTATTTCACCGGCTGTTCCAAGTACATCATCATTGATTAGATATTCTTTAATGTCAACTCATACCCAAGACCAAATTCAGGAATCTATAGATAAAATAACAAAAATCGCTAAGAAATTAGACATCATTGAGTCTGCTAAAAGTATTGCATGAGCGTCAACATTTCAAAAGTAGAATCTAAAAAAGATAAGAAGCATTTTATAAATTTCCCACACGAACTATATAAGAGCGATCCCAACTACGTACCTGAGCTTTATTTAAACATTACAGAAGTTTTAAGTAAAAAGAAGAATCCATTTTTCAAGCACTCTGAAGCCGATCTTTTTATAGCTACAGATGCACAGGGAACTGTCGTTGGAAGAATAGCAGCAATTCTTGATAATAACTATAATGAACACCACGAAAGCAATGTTGGATTTTTTGGCTTTTTTGATGTTATTGAAGATTACAGTATTGCGTCTGCCCTACTCGACAAAGCGATGGACTGGGTAAGAGCAAAAGGTGTAGATAGAGTCCTAGGTCCAACAAACTTTACGACTAATGATACGGCAGGTATGTTGGTGGACGGATATGATTCGCCACCTACAATCATGATGACCTATAACAAACCTTACTATAATGATTTCGTATCACGTTATGGCTTTAGTAAGGAAATGGACCTGTTTGCTTATTACATTCCTACTCAAGGAGTGAACGAGAAGTCACTCAGACTCGCTAACATGCTTCAAGAAAGGCTTTTAAGAAAAGGCATAACAATAAGAACTTCAACCAAGAAGAGTAAAAAAAGTGATATCATCAAGATCAAGGATGTATACCTTAAGGCTTGGGAGAAGAACTGGGGATTTGTCCCTCCTACTGAAGGTGAATATAATCACTTAGCAGAAGGGCTCAATTTGTTACTCGACTTGAGATATGTCTATTTAGCAGAGGACAATGGCAAATTGATAGGCTTTGGTGTGGCATTACCAGATATAAATGAGATTACTAAAGACTTTAAAAAAGGAAAACTTCTTCCCTTCAATATCATAAAATTGCTTACAAGAAAATCAAAAGTTAGTCTTATTCGTATTATTCTTTTAGGAGTACTGGAAGATTATAGAAAATTGGGCATAGAAGCTGTCTTTTTTGCGAATTATATAAAAGCGGCAAAAAAAAATAACCTAAAAGCTGGTGAAGCATCATGGATTCTTGAGAGTAATACTATGATGGTTCAAGCTGCTGAAAAATTAAATGGTCAGAGATATAAGACCTACAGAATTTATGGTAAAACATTGTAAGAATTGAAACAAAAGATACTTATAACAGGAGCTAGTGGATTTGTAGGTGGATTCTTAGTTGAAGAAGCTTTGAATAGAGATTTAGATGTCTATGCTGCTATACGTAGCACTAGTAATAAGCAATACCTTACAGATGCTAGGATCAATTTCATATATCTTGACTTCGAAAATATAGAAGGACTTGCAAGTGAATTCACGAAACACAATTTTGATTACTTCATCCACAATGCAGGAATTACAAAAACACCAAAAAAGGAAGAGTACTTTAAAGTCAATGCAGAATATCTAAATAATATTATCCAAGCTTTAGAATTATCAAAAATCCCTTTAAAAAAATTAACTTTTGTGAGTAGTCTCGCAGCTTATGGTCCAGCTGAATACACGTCATCCGGGATAGTTAAAGATGATAGCACCCCTCATCCAGTAACAAATTACGGACGAAGCAAGCTAAAAGGTGAAGGATATCTAAAAGCTCAGCAGAGCATCCCTTACATCATCATAAGACCTACGGCTGTATATGGGCCAAGAGAGAAAGATCTCTTTACTGTATACAAACTTTTGAACAAAGGGCTTGATTTGTCTGTTGGGTTAGAGGATCAACAATTGACGTTCATATATGTAAAAGACTTGGTTAGAGTAATACTTGACTCAACATTCGCACATAAAAAAAATGTTGCGTACTTTGCAACAGATTTGAGAGTTCATACTTCAACTTCCTTTAATAAAGCTATACAAAAAGCATTGGGCGATAGAAGGGCGCTTAAGATAAAATTGCCCATTACTGTGGTAAAAGTCCTTGGCTATGCAAGTGAAAAAATTGCAGGTTTATTTGGAAATTACCCAGCTCTTAATGTAGAGAAAGTCAATGAACTTGAGGCAAATAGTTGGATTTGTGATTCAGATCCACTAGTGAAAGATTTAAACTACAAGCCACAATACGATTTAGAAAGAGGACTTGAAGAAAGTATTGCTTGGTATAAAAACAATAATTGGTTAACATAATAGAGTAATATTAAATATGTCAAAAAAAGGAATAGCTAGCAAAGCAACAGGAAAATTAGGTATACTTCTTCCAGGAATGGGGGCTGTAGCAACTACTATTATTGCAGGTGTATACGCTGTCAATAAAGGTATTTCAATACCTATAGGTTCACTAACTCAAATGGGAAGAATTCGAGTAGGTAAGAGAACTACTGATAATCAGCCTTTGATTAAAGAACTAGTTCCAATCCATGATCTTAAAAAAATAGTATTTGGTGGATGGGATGTCTATAACGATAACGTTTATGAATCTGCAATGAATGCAAAAGTGCTTGAACTAGAACTATTGCGTCAACTTAAGCCTCAATTATCAAAAATAAAGCCGATGAAAGCTGTTTTTGATAAAAACTATGTAAAGAGATTAGACGGCAAACATATCAAAAAAGGCAAAAACAAGATGACTTTGGCCAAGGCTTTGATGAAAGATATTAAAGACTTCAAAAAAGCAAATAAGTGTGACAGATTGGTCATGGTATGGTGCGGAAGTACTGAGATATATATCGAAGAATCAGCTGTACACAAAACGATCAAAAGTTTCGAGAAAGGATTAGAGGATAATCACAAAGATATTGCACCAAGTATGATTTATGCTTATGCAGCGATCAAGATGGGCATACCTTATGCGAATGGAGCACCTAATCTATCTTGCGATGTTCCTGCACTTATCCAATTGGCAAAAGAAACAGGTACACCTATAGCTGGTAAAGATTTTAAAACTGGTCAGACATTAATGAAAACAATTCTTGCTCCAGGTTTGAAAGCAAGAGCACTCGGTATAGAAGGATGGTTCTCTACTAATATCTTAGGAAATAGAGATGGAGAAGTTCTAGATGATCCAGACAACTTCAAAACTAAAGAAGTATCAAAATTAGGAGTACTTGAGCAGATATTGGAGCCAGAAAAGAATCCTGAACTATATAAAGATCTTTATCACAAAGTGAGAATAAACTATTATCCACCGAGAGGAGATGCAAAAGAAGGATGGGATAACATCGATATACGAGGATGGTTGAATTATCCAATGCAGATAAAAATTGACTTCTTGTGTAGAGATTCTATCCTTGCAGCACCAATCGTTTTGGATCTTGCGCTATTCTTAGATTTAGCTAAAAGAGCAGAAATGAGCGGTATTCAAGAATGGTTAGGTTTCTACCTAAAATCTCCACAAACACCAAAAGGAGTAAAGCCTATTCATGATATCTTCAAGCAACAAATTAAACTTGAAAACACTTTGAGGCATATTGCTGGTGAAACGTTGTTAAATCACCTTGGATTAGACTATGATCAAGAGTAAAATATACTTCAAGTCAAAATAAATACTATTTTAGGGATGAGCTATTGCTTATCCCTTTTTAATTAATAATGGAAAACGAAACGAAATTAGAGAATAACGCAAAGGTCCCTTTCATGACTTCATTTTTTAGATCTCAAGCCAGTTCGGCTGTAGCGACTATATTTGATTTTGGAAGTGCTGGATTGTTGCACTATCTGCTTTCGTTTCATTATGCAATAGCTTCACCCATTGGAAATATATTCGGTGCCATAATCAGTTTCTATTTAGGTCGGAATTGGGCTTTTAAGCGTAAGGATGGAAAGATATCTCATCAGGCTATTAGATATACTATAACATCTCTTTCTAGTGCCTTTATTAACACAACAGGTATTGTCTTTCTCACAGAATCCTTTGGAGTCGATCCAGGATGGAGTAAGGCCATCATAGCATTATTGGTAGGAGCTTCTTTTAATTTTCTAATGTTCAGGTACTTTGTATATAAATAAAATGAAAAAAAGAATACGTTTCATTATTAATCCTTTTTCAGGTACAAGTGGTAAGCAAACTACTCCCGATCTGATCAAAAAAAATCTTGATCATTCTAAGTTTGATTATGAAGTCGCTTTCACGGAATACGCAGGACATGCTATTAAACTAGCAAAAGAAGGTGCTGAATTAAATTTTGATTACGTAGCTGCAGTTGGAGGTGATGGAAGTGTCAATGAAGTTGCTCAGTCACTTTTATATACAAACACGGCTCTCGCAGTTCTTCCCGGAGGTTCAGGAAATGGTTTTGCAATGCATTTAGGATTAGGTAGAAATATTCAAAAAGCCATCCAATTCATCAATAATGGACATGTTATAGAAATAGATACTTGTACTGCAAATAATCGATTTTTCATCAATGTTTCAGGTCTTGGCTTTGATGCAAGAATCGCCTATAAAACCAAAGAAAATAGTAAAAGAGGATTTATTCCATACTTCCTTACTTCTGTCAGAGAGTCGAGGAAATTCAAACCACAAAATCTGAGTATCAAAGTCGATGAGAAAATTATAAAAGGAGAATATGCTGCCGCTGTGGTTGCTAATGCTTCGATGTATGGTTATCACTTCACAATAGCACCACAAGCTTCTATGCAGGATGGTATAATGGACCTTATGCTAATAAAAAAGGCTCCGCTGTATAAATACTTTATGACAACTTTCAGGTTTCTGAATCGCACTCTAGATAAAAGTGATATTACAGAGACATTCCAAGGTAAGTCTATTTCAATATCAATGAATGAGGCCAATTATCTACATGTAGATGGAGAAGGTTACAAAACAGAAAAAGACCTGACTTTTAAGATTAATCCAAAATCACTGAAGGTCCTTGCACCAATCAACCAACAACTAAAATGGAACTTGTAATTTGGTCAATAGTAAATGACTTTATTTGAAAAATGAAAATATAGTTGTCCCATAATTTCTTTCTTCGAGGTATCTAGGATGTTTTTTAAAATCGTGTTTAGGATTGTGTTCTAACACAAATAAACCGTCTGCAGATAACAAATCATATTTAAAGATTTCGTCTGGAATACAATCTAAAATTGGCAATGGATAAGGTGGCCCAGCAAAAATATAGTCGTATTTGTGTTGAACGGTGCGAATAAACTTAAATACATCGGATTTGACAACGGTAATCCTATCCTCAATAGCTAAAATTCCAGCTGTCTTTTTTACAAAAGCAACACATCCTCCAAATTTGTCAACATATGTGGCATCTAGACAGCCTCTTGAAATGAATTCATAACAATGGTTTCCAGTTCCACCAAACAGGTCTAACATCTTGGTGTCTTCAAAATCTATTCTATTCTGTAGAATATTAAATAAACCTTCCTTTGAAAAGTCCGTTGTTGGTCTTGTTGGCCAATTTTTGGCAGGAGGATTGAATCGTCTCCCTCTAAATTCTCCACCGATTATACGCATAAGGCAGTAGCGAAGAGGTCTAGATAATAATGTTGTCTCTCCTTATATCTCAAATCAGTTATTACAAGCTTAGCGGATTTGGCGAACTCAATATTCCTAATGTATCCATGAAGCAAATCGTGGATGGGAGAATCAATATCTACCCTACCTGAAAGCAACAAAGTATCCTTTTCAAGATCCAAACCTAATTGATCATAAATCAGTGAAATAAAATACAAGTAATCATTTTCATGTACACAATTGAATTGATTATAATATTTGAACTCAGTCCCTTCTCCATACATCAAATGAACTTTATCATTATCAATAAATGCAACAAGTTTCTTTCGAGAATATGGATAATAATAATTTGAAAGAACAGTAGAAATATGAAAGTTTTTTGATTTTCCATTCAAAACACTTTTCAGAAATATAGATTGACTTTTTGTTAATCCATAATCTACTACCACATCTTGATCAGTAAATTTATTTTCTTTGGTGTCCTTGTTTAGAAATGAAGGAAAATACTTCAGTAGCTTGCCAGATTCGTCAGTTTTGGAATGCAAATAGGGCTTGGAAGTAGTCGACACATTGATTATTAAATTCTGAATACTATAGATATCAAACTTTACTTTGTCAATAATACTTTGATCTTCAAAATCAGAAATAGGATAATATTGACATTCAACCAATTGCAAGTCCTCAGAAAAAAGACCATAAAAAAAACTGTCCGACCCAATAATGGCGGACAGTATTTCAGGTTTAAGACCTGATCTATTTTTAAAAGAAATGTCTATCACTATCTCTCCCAGTTTCCTGAAATAATAGGTTTAAGCATATCTCCAAACTTTATTGTCTTGTTTGGATCGTATCTTGAATCATACTTTCCATATTTTGGATCAGCATATTTACCCATGAAATTTTTCCATTTTGTACCTACCTCTACTACACTTACAGTAGTCTTTTGGTATTCTATGGTATCAGCTGCAATCTCAAATGATTTGCCACCACTAAATGGTATATACCTCAATGAATCTAGATTTATCCCCAATGCTCGAATAGTATCTATAGCAAGAGAATATGTAATAAATCTTTCAAACTTATCAGCATTTGTAGGATCATCAGGATCACCAATTATTTTTTCAAATGGTATACTATCATTCGTTAGAGTATTGGAAAGTTCGTCAAATGATGAAGCGAATTCTCCGGTTATACTTCTATAAATTTCTTGAGCCTTTCGAATGGTCTCTAATTTGTTAACAACTTTTCCTTTTCGGTAGTCTTTAGCTTCTCCAAAAGCAATAGGCTCTTTAATAGAACTGTATAACATATAGGCTAAAAGCGCAATCAAAAGAACAAGGATTATGTTTATTACATATCTCATTTTCTACTATTTGTATTTAACTTTAAATAAGTCGGTTTGCATTAAATTATTAAAATGATATCTTCATATCAACTCCAAAGAAAATAAAAAGATAATTGAAATAATAATTAAACATCAATTATTAATAAATCATTCTCTAACTTGTTAAAATTCTATGTCAAATTCAAGTAATTATAACCACTCATTTCAAGATATAATTCAACTCCGATAAGATGCATAACATTAACTTTTTGGTGTGTACATTTGTTTTTTCTACCAAATTGAATAATTAATGTCTATAATTTTGGCGATAGAATCATCATGTGATGATACATCAGCGGCGATCATTAAGAATGGAATAGCATTGAGTAATGTTACTGCCACACAAAAAATTCATGAGAAATATGGAGGTGTAGTTCCCGAGGTTGCTTCAAGGAAACATCAAACAAATATTATTCCTGTAGTAAAAGCTGCTTTAGATGAAGCTGGAGTCAACCAAAAAGAACTATCAGCTATTGCTGTCACGAGAGGCCCTGGCTTGTTAGGAAGCCTTATTGTAGGAGTTTCTTTTGCCAAAGCGCTGGCATTATCCTTAAATATTCCCATTATTGAAGTAAATCATATGATGGCACATGTTTTGGCACATTTTGCAGAAGATCCAAAACCAAAATTTCCGTTTTTATGCTTGACTGTAAGTGGCGGACATACTCAAATAGTAAAGATTTCTTCTCCTTCAGAAATGGAAATATTAGGTACAACGATTGACGATGCGGCAGGAGAGGCTTTTGATAAAACTGGTAAAATAATGGGTCTAAAATATCCTGCAGGTCCCGAAATGGACAAGTTGGCTCAAAAAGGTAAACCTATATTTAAATTCACAGAACCTAAAATAGATGGACTTAATTTCAGTTTTAGTGGATTGAAAACGTCTATTTTATATTTTTTGAAAGCCCAACTCAAAGAGAATCCAAATTTCATAGACGAGAATCTAGAAGATATCTGTGCCTCTGTCCAAGACAGAATTGTGTCAATACTCATGAATAAGCTTAAAAAGGCATCCAATATCACTGGAATCAATGAGATAGCTATAGCCGGCGGTGTATCAGCTAATAGCGGACTAAGGAGTACTTTGGAATCTACGGGCATAATCGAAAATTGGAATACTTATATTCCCGCTTTTCAATATTGTACCGATAATGCTGCAATGATAGGTATAGCTGCACATTATAAATTTGACGCCAAAGATTTTTCTGATTTATCTATGGTTCCTGATGCGAGGATGAAAATTTAGGGAAAATGGTTTTGAGGTTTGAGGTATAGGGTTTTGCATGGCTAAATGTTGATATAAAAAATCTCTGTGTATCTCCGTGTAATCCTCAGTTTATCTCCGCGTAACCCACAACCTAACCTTGAACCTCAAACCTCGAAACCCTTAACCTTTTTTGACAAAAAAAACCGACCAAACAATTAAGCAAGTCGGTTTTCATACATAAGTAAACGGGAGTATACTCTTATATGCTAATACCTACAGTGAAGTTAACCACATGAGGTTTATTTTTAAATCTTGCATTTCTAGTTCCATAATTGATATGATCTCCTACAGTTCTGAAATTGTTTTCATATCTAATGTCAAAATGGAATCTACCTGCGTCTAAACCTATTGCGGTTGTAAATCCAAAAGTAAGTCCTCTAAGATTGTCATTATATCCACTAATAAAGTCCAATTCTGTGCTATGTCCCACAAGAATATGAGCAACAGGTCCTACACCTAATCTGATATTTTCATGTGTCACACCCGCCATTAGTTGGAAATCTATAAATTGAAAATCTTCATATACTGTTCTTGGTGCTTGTCCAAATTGTACAAATGATCTCACATTATATTCTTGGGTGAAACTAGTATAAGATAATTCAGCTCTAGCATATAGATAGCCAAATTTCTCTTGTCCAAATACTCCAAAAGATTTTACGATGTTTGATCCTTTATATGTTACTTCATGATTAATATAATCAAAAACTTCTCCTGCGAAAGTTGTTTCGTTCGGAGCTAAAGTAACACCAATAGAACTTTTAACACCAAAAGCTCTTTGTGCATTTACCGATATTCCTATTCCAAATATTAAGAATAGTATTAAAATTGAGTTTTTCATTTTTTAATAATTAAATCGTTTTTTCAAATTGAGTTTTGCAATACATAAACAAATGTCTTAATAATTCTTTCACAAAGCACATGAGCTCAGTCTTAATGTCAAATGTATTGCAAATAATTAGCTACTAAACTAACATAATGACAAATTTAGTATAAGTTGAAATGTAAATGGTTAAATTTTACAATATTTAATTTTGCAACTTATCTTTTAGTTGTCTCTTCTTTTTACATAAAATGCTACATTTAGTCACTAATCAACTATATTAATGCAATCTACCATACATTTATTATATATTAGGACAAATTATATATGAATTCTGTTGCATTAATATCTCTCTAAAATATACTTAATCTATCATATTCATCCTAAAAGAATAGATTCTTATCGAAAAAGACCATTTCTTGAAACAAAAAGAAGCTATTTTTAAGTTCTATAGAAAAACAAAATATAATGTCAGATAAAAAAAAGACTAACAAAACAGAAATATCAAACAGTATCATTCATAATCATATGATATGGTCGATGGGTGCAGGATTCATCCCTATACCTATCGTTGACCTATTTGCAGTATCGGCGATTCAATTAGATATGATTCGACAAATGTGTAAGGTGTACGATATAGATTTTAAAGAAACAGAAGGAAAAGCGATAATCACGGCTTTAACTGGATCAAGTTTGGCTCGAATCGGAGCAAGAGCTGTAAAATTCATTCCAGGAGTAGGATCTATATTGGGAGGAGTGACAATGGCTGTGCTCTCAGGTGGATCTACTTATGCTCTTGGAGAGGTGTTTAAAAAGCATTTTGAAACAGGTGGAACCTTCTTAGATTTTGATCCTGGTAGACTTACGAAGTATTATAATGAGAAATTTGAAAAAGGTAAAGACTTCGCAGAAAAACTCCAGAAAGACAAGAAAAAATCAGATGATAAGAAGGACGTGAACGATAGTGTGACTCAATTGGCAAATCTTGCCAAAATGAAAGAGGATGGAATATTGACTGCTGAAGAGTTCGAAACAATGAAGAAGAAAATTATTGGAGATGCATAGATATAGTCAGAACTAAGAGGGCTAGGTAAATTATTATCTTAAAATTCATTACTTATCACTAAATGAAAAAGGGCTGCCTGGCGCTTTATGTGGGAAGCGGGTGAAGCATTCTCAGCATAGCCTTTAAAGCGCCTAGATTTTTTGCTTACTTTTTTATCAATGAAAAAAGTAAGGCCTGTCTGGCGAAGACAAGGATGAATTGAAAAACATTACTCAATATTTACGTAAAATATTCAATAAATGAGATAGAGATTAATGGATTAAAAATCAATATTATAAGAATATCCCTTTATAGATTTTTATCTGATTACTACAAAAATAAAAGGAGAGCATTTGTGAAATTGCTCTCCCTTTCATTTATTTATATTTAATGTAACTATTACTATGTCTTGAAGAATTTAGCTCTTGCTCCACATTTGGCAATTCCGTAATATCCAAGTCCCCAGTTCAATTCAAATACCAAACCTGCATAAATTGGCGAAGATTTTTGGTATCCTTTAGATCCATTATATATATCTTGTGCAAACGGGAAAGGTTCTCCTCCTGTTCCTAAAGGATCTTGTCCATTCATATCTGTAAAACCATATTCAAATCTTAATCCGATCTGACCACTAAACGAACCATCAGTACCTACTACATTGACTCCAAAACCAAGAACCGCTGAGATTTGTCTTTTATTGATCTCAGCAAAATCGACCAACTGTCCATCTGTAGTTGTCCTTTTCATGCTTCTTAAAAATCCAATCTTAGGACCAATCTCGAAGAACCCTAAATTTTTAGCATTTCTAAAGAGTAAGTACAAGTCTAATGATTTCCATTCAACTTTAGGTGCAGCAGGATAACCAGTTGATCCATCCGGGTTTAACCCCTCAAAGGTCTGACCACTACTAGTATACATTAATTCAATAGCTAGGCCATTATACCCTTTATTGATTCCAAATTTTCCACCAAAACCTACAGCAGTACCAAAACTTAGGTCATAATTTAGATTAGGATCATCAATAACGGCATTATTTATAATGTTTGAACTTCCATACATTATTTTGATAGCGGCGTCAAACCAAGCGATTTCTTTTTGTGAATACCCCAATGTACTCACCGCAATAAAACAAAGAATTAATAACTTTCTCATTTTGTTAATTTGAATTTATTTATGAATCGATATTGCAAGATAATATATTTGAATTTATTACCATATGAATTAGACAAGCATTTCAATTAATTTGCTGCATCCTTGTTATTAATATTGAATGAACCTATAGTCAAAGACAACCATCCAAGGATAAAAAACACACCCCCTATTGGTGTTATAGGGCCTAACCATCTATAATTTATCAAGCCAATCAACTCTCTAGTTGCCAGTAAATACAAAGATCCTGAGAATAGCATGATTCCAATAATAAAACATATAGCCGATCTTGAAAACCACTTTGAAGGATTTATCTTAATTAATATTCCAACTAATAGAAGACCAATAGTATGATAAAAATGATAGGTAATGCCTGTAGTGTAAGTGATTAGTTTTTCTGGTGGAAGCAAATCTTTCAGTCCATGTGCACCAAATGCTCCAAGACCAACTGCCAACACCCCTAAAATTCCGCAAATAAATAATATCCTTTTAAAATTCATTATCACTTCAATTTCAATTAAAACACAATTTACTTAAAGAAAATACAAATGGTCTAAAAAATAGTGTTCTGATTAAAATCAATCTTACCTTTGATCTTTATTGTGAATTAATTGTTAACCAGTAATGCTACACTATAAGACTTATCAACATGATACTTCTGATGAATGGGTCACCTTCATCCATGGGGCAGGTGGGAGTTCTTCTATCTGGTACAAACAATTAAAGCAATTCAAGAAATCATTCAATGTACTACTAATTGATCTGCGAGGTCATGGCAATAGTAAATCTTTGGGCCTTTCAACAATTTCTAAATATACTTTCCGAACCATTACCAAAGACGTGGTCGAAGTAATAGACCATCTCAAGATTAAAAGTTCTCATTTTGTAGGCATCAGCCTAGGAACAATAATAATAAGAGAACTTGCAGAAATCATTCCTGACAAGGTTTCATCAATGATCATGGGTGGAGCTATTCTTAAAATGAACTTCAGATCACAAATATTAATGAAAGCAGGTTTCTTTCTAAGATCTGTAGTCCCTTATATCTTACTATACAAGCTGTTTGCATTCATAATAATGCCTAGGAAAAAGCATCGAGAATCTAGAAATCTATTTATTAGAGAAGCCCAAAAATTGTATCAGAAGGAATTTATTCGTTGGTTTGGTTTGACGACCACTTTAAATCCTATCCTGAGATTATTTCGTTCAAAAGATCCTGGAATACCTACCCTTTATGTAATGGGAGATGAAGATTACATGTTTTTACCTCCAGTAAAAATGACTGTTTCCAAACATAAGTCAGCTGAATTAGCAGTCATCCCTGCTTGTGGACACGTAGTCAATATTGAAAAACCTATTCTTTTCAATGATGTCGTTATAGAATGGATAAACAAAAATCTACATCAAAGGTAGCTTGCCATTTGTAATTGGAGTGATTGAGCTGCCTGTCTTGCTTTTTGATCAAAATCCTCTCCGTCACCTGAATATATAATCCCTCGGGAAGAATTGATCAAAAGACCGCAATCGTCAATTATCCCATTAGTAACTACTCCATTCAAATCTCCTCCCTGTGCTCCAATACCAGGAACTAAGAAAAAATGCTCTTTCGCCATATCTCTCACTTCAGCAAAAGATTCAGGATGAGTTGCTCCTATCACATACATCAAATTCTCTGGACTCCCCCATTCCTGAGACTTTCTAATCACAGATTCATATAATGGGACTTGATTGGACTTGATTTGCTGAAAATCATTACTTCCCTTATTTGAAGTCAATCCTAAAAGAATCACCCATTTATCTTCAAATTCTAAAAATGGTTCTACAGAATCAATCCCCATGTAAGGTGCAACCGTCACAGAATCAAAATTGAAATACTCAAAGAAGGTCTTGGCATACATTCTGGAAGTATTGCCTATATCTCCCCTCTTTGCATCTGCAATCGTGAATATATTATCTGGAATATAGTTTATGGTCTTTTCTAACGATTCCCATCCCTTCGGTCCAAGAGACTCATAAAATGCGATATTAGGTTTGTATGCTACACAGATATCTTTTGTAGCATCTATAATCCTCTTATTAAATTCAAAGATCGGATCGTCAAAATCTTTTAGAAATGTTGGAATTTTATCTAAGTCAGTATCTAAACCTACACATAGAAAAGAATTCTTCTTCTTTATTTCACTAATTAATTGAGCTCGATTCATTCGTTATTATTTATACTAATCGTAGATGTAGTGGACTACATTGTCAAATTAAGTATATCACTTTTGGATTAAAAATTAAGAGATGCCATTGACAGCTTCAATGCAATGTATCTCTGGAATCTTAGCTTTTAATGTCTGCTCTACCCCTGCTTTCATTGTCATTGCTGACATAGAACAAAATTCACAATTGCCGAGCCATTTCACACGTACAGTCATGTCATCTGTAATATCTACAACTTCAATATTACCACCGTCCACTTTGAGGTGTGGTCTTAACTCTTCTAATGCTGCATCTACTCTTTCTACTAATGCTTGATGTTCTGCCTTTGACATATGTGCGAAATTAATATATTTCTTTGCTATATGTTAATTTATCTATCTATTTATTCCAACCAATTCTATTCCAAGAAGATTCACTAAACTACCTTTTCATTTCGACTACCTTGGTAGGACCTAGAACTTCATTTCTCAATTGTATTTGGCGAATCGTGTTTAAAGCCAAATTTTCAAACATCTCTTTCAATGGATTATCATCTTGCATGGCAACAGGAATACCATTATCACCACCTTCTCTTATACCTTGTACCAGAGGAATCTGACCCAACAAAACAGACTTAGAAATTTTGGCAAGTTTCTTTCCTCCACCTTCTCCAAAGATCATGTATTTATTATCTGGAAGTTCAGCAGGTGTAAACCATGACATATTTTCTACAATTCCGAGAATAGGTACATTCACATTGTCAAGTAAAAACATATTCATTGCTTTCACTGCGTCCACAATGGCAACTTCTTGAGGAGTAGTGACAATCACAGCCCCAGTGACAGGCACTGTCTGTACCAAAGTAAGCTGAATATCTCCTGTCCCTGGAGGCAAATCAATGATCAGATAATCCAAATCTGGCCAAATGCATTCATTGATAAATTGCTTAATAATACCTCCCAATCTAGGACCTCTAAGCACAACAGCTTGTTCTGGCTCCACAATAAATCCAACTGACATTACCTTGACGCCATGAGCTTCTAATGGGACTATCTTGTGTTTACCATATAGCATTTCCACTTTTGGTCGTTGCCCTTGAAGGCCCATCATCGTAGGAATACTTGGCCCGTACAAATCAGCATCAATCAATCCTACCTTCGCTCCCTTATTCACAAGAGATATGGCTAGATTTACTGAAACAGTTGATTTCCCGACTCCACCTTTTCCTGATGCGACAGCTATAACATTCTTTACCTGAGGCAAAACTTTATTTTTCAATGGTTCTGAACCAGAATCGCTTTTCAAATGAATGTGAACTTGAGCTTCTGGATAGACTTCTTGAATGGCTTGCATACATGCAAAATTGAGCGATTGTTTAACTTTCGCGTCTTGTCCAGATAAGTTTATAGAGAAAGAAACATTATTTCCTTCAACTTTAAAATCTTCTACCATCCTTACTGAAATGATATCTTGCCCTGAATTAGGGTCTTTTACCTTGCGAAGTGCAGCTACTATAGCATTATTATCTAAAATCATTTTGCATGTTATGTAAGCAAAGTTACTTCATTCTTTTATAAAGAAACTAAGATAACAAAGTAAGGTTCTAATAGAAGGTGATTAAAATTAAATTGGGTTGTAAATAATTAAGTCTTCTATTATGATACTATTGAGTATTTGACGTTTTTTTTAACCACTAAGTTCTCCAAGACATCACGGTGAAAAACACTAAGCTAGATGTTGGCAATGTGACGTATGCACATGAGATTGTCACAAATTAATGAACTACTTCGAGGCAGAGCCTATGGGTATCACATCCCCATAAATAGCCTAAAATAGCTTTTCACTAGATAGTAAATACTTTATCTTTCAAACATAATTTGGTGATTTACTAAAATCGGTATTTCAATTTATTATTCGCTTATCAGCTGGATTTTACTCCGCCCACCAATAACGTGTTCCTTCATTTGATAACTTCATTATCACTTTTATTGCATAAAAGATCACTCAGTCTTATTGCCAAAAAAGTAAAACAAACCTGCCTGCCGGCCTGTCGTTAGGACACATCTAGAAATATATTAGGCAATGATATACCTGTATAACCCATAATAGGTAAAAAAAGAAAAAATTAGCCTTTTGTGATTTCCAAAAGTTTCAAACCGTTTCTAAATTCTTTCTCAACTTCGTCCATGTCGATTACCGACCCCATTGAAGCCATATCCAATATGTAGAATTTCATAGATTTTTTCAGAGCATCTTCAAGTAATCCAATTGCGTCACTATCTGGATTTTCTTTCTTGATTATTTTTAAAGCTGAAATGATTGAGGATATATTGCTTTGCATGATCTTTAATTGAGTGGCAAATATAACTTATTTGATTTGAGTTAATTTATAAATCTCAATAATTCCATTTTCTATATGATGCCGCCTTTCTGAGTTCCTATAGCTTACGGCATTCTTATAGCCAAACATATTTGCAATGTCGGCATCTTTAATGCGTAGAGCTTTCTTGACTTGCTTTATAGTCAATTCATCATCATAAGACTGTTTTATCAGTTTATTGAAACTATCAATTTTTAAATCTTGATCTGGAATGTTTATATCAGGATTCTTTTCTTTAAGCTTTCTAAGCTCCTCTTTTGATAAGCTCATTGTATGTAAGTCTTTTTTGTGAGTTTGCTAATGTAATATCAAATCTTGACCCATCACTAAGTTTTCTTGTATTAAATCTAATTGAATGCTCATTCACATAAGATTCCAAGTGTTCTTCTGATGTTTGATGATAGATACCAATGATTATTCTTTTAAATAGTGACCAATAGTTTTCAATGCTGTTTGTATAGACATCACCTCTTACGTATTCTCCTACTGAATGTTGTACGAATTCACGATCATATTCTTTGTTCAATACATTGTAACTTGGCCATTCATCAGTGCACACCTTTGTTCCTTTCTTTACAGTTGAATCTACTAACTTCTTAATCGTTGCACCGTCTGTACTCTTAACAGGCAATGCATATACCTTGCCACCCCTTTCGATGATTCCTATTACTGGCTGTTTTAGTCTTGGTCGATCTTCCTTGGCTACCTTTTGTTTTCTTATTCTTATGTTTATTCTTTTCCTTTCCTCCAATATAGGTTTCGTCAATCTCAATAGGCTTATCGAAGGTTGGAAGTGAATCAGGCTTGTATATCTCTCTGATTCTATGCAATACAAACCAAGCTGATTTTTGAGTTATCTTTAAATCCCTAGCTAATTGATGTGAGCTAACTCCTTTCTTATGTGCTGAAAATAAGAAGATCGCAAAAAACCACTTTCTAAGAGAAATCTTTGAGTCCTGGAATATTGTGCCTACTCTAACACCAAATTGACTTCTACAACCATAACACTTGTATCTCTTATTTTTACCCTTTAGAATATTTACTCTTTCAGATTGGCAATAGGGACACTGTGGCTTACCATTCCATCGTAATGTAGCCAAATGTTCTTGACACTTTTGTTCTGTGTCGAAATATGATATGATTTCATAAAAGCTATCAAAGTCTCTAATCTGTTTTGTCTTGCACATAGCACATAGCACAAAGATAAGTAAATACTTACATAAATGCAAATATAATAAGTAAATACTTACTTTTATTTTATAAACAATTGTTACCAAAGTTTGTAATCTTTATAATTTTAAACTATCTTTAGTATATCATACGTTTTATCATAAAGGATCGTTGCATTTAATCTATTTCATTTGGTTCGATATTTGTAAAAGTAAATAAAATGGTAGAAACAGCTAAAATAGGCGAAGGAGTTTTCACAATATCTGACATGGCTACGATACTTAAAGTTCCAAGCACATCTGTCAGATATTGGTTCAATGAATATGTGAGAAAAGAATTTCCCAAGATTTCTCAATACATATATAATTTCAATACAGAAGACGGTATTTTCCTAAACTTTAAATCTTTAATGCAGCTTTATGTATTTAATCAGTTAAGAAAAAGAGGTTTTTCTAGAAAAAAAATCTTAAGCCTTTATAAAGGCTTATCTGAAAAACATAATACTAAATACCCTTTTGCCATTGAAGAAGCTGTAAACATTATAACCGCTGGTGATTTATTATTATATAACTACGAAGGTTTTCTTATTGATAGCAATAACCAAATTTACCTCAATGAGGTACTCAAAGAGTATTTAAGAAAAATAGATTTTGAAGACGGAGTGGTTTCAAAATTTTATCCATTAGGTAAAGAAAAGTCAATTGTTGTAAATCCTGAAATTCAATTTGGGTCTCCAGTTATTAATGGAACCAGGGTTAATGCCAGTATTATTGCTGATTTATTTGAAGCGGGTGAACCAGTAGAAATGATTTCTAGAATGTATGACATTTCCGAAAGTGAAGTAAATGATGCAATTGAATTCTCAATTGCAGCATAATGATAGAGTATTTATTTGACGAGAACCTATCTCATAGTTACGCTGATTCATTAAACGTGCTAGAAAAATCTAGAGGTGATTACATAGTTCAATCCACAAAGAGAGCTTTACATGCCAGTGCAAGTGACGAAGAAATAGTCAACTATGCCACCACAAAGAATCATACGGTAATAATTTTAGCACAAGACAGAGACTTCAGGAAAAGGAATCTTTATACGTTAATCATGAAGTCAAGAAATGTAGGATTATTCCTAATTAATTTTCCTAAAGGATATAAGTTTTGGGATCAAGTTCAATTTATATACAAGCAATGGATAGGAATAAGAGATATTGCAAACAATGAAAAACCTCCTTTCTCTTATAAAGTAAGCTATAGAAAAATCGAAAAATTATAGATTACTTCATTGGGTTACACAGATATATCATTGCCATATATTATATGACTTTTTAATATGTTTTGTTTTTTGCATGATTTTTGAGAAAATACAGCATTGAAAACGACAGAGTTAACTGTCGACCATAGCAAAGAGCGTCT
>Ga0256847_1000267_pt1 | contig 35562 bp, 31 predicted proteins | sample TeddybearmetaG_FD_189099 | JGI IMG/M metagenome (GOLD analysis project Ga0256847, IMG submission 189099) | Hydrothermal vent microbial communities from East Pacific Rise, Pacific Ocean - Teddybear | ecosystem: Environmental > Aquatic > Marine > Hydrothermal vents | place: Pacific Ocean: East...
GGCGGGTTTTCCCGAATAGCATCCTTTAAACGTTCATACCCACCTGGTTCAGCAATACTCTCCTGAAATCCGAAACTGAAATCATGTATGGCATTTAATCCCGATAACATTGCACGCATGGGTTCAGACAGGGCCGTGTACGCCGCTGTGGTATTTGCCCACAAGGTATCACCTCCCCATTCTGGCAGTATCTGTGCATGCAAAAAAGTTAAACTGGGCGGCCTTGGCGTAAAGGTCATATCTGAATGCCATTTTTCTATCTTCGTTGGGGCATCAGCAGTACTTTCAAGAATCTGCACTCCTGGCGCGCCCTCTACCTCGTTGTAGGCGGGATGGGATTCGATTTCGCCAAATTCCAGCGCCAGGTTACGCAACTGTGCAGCAGAAAGTGTCTGGTCTCTGAAAAACAATACCCCATGTGCAAACAGCGCTTCTTCAAGCTCTGCTTTCATATCCGCCGTCAATTCAGCCAGACCAAGGTCTGTTACATATGCTCCCGCATATCCGGCGGCTTTTTTAACACGCATTACCAGGCATCCTTAAAATGATATTATCGTGATTATACAGATTATTACCCCCAGAGCTTATGAGTAGATATCGTCCACCACGCCCCCGCGCCTCAGCCTACATTACCCCGGCTGGCCATAAAAAAATGACGGCGGAGCTAAAACAGCTTTGGAAGGAAGAGCGCCCTATGATTACACAATCTGTCTCGGATGCTGCCAAACAGGGTGATCGCTCTGAAAATGCAGAATACATCTACGGAAAAAAACGCCTTAGAGAAATTGACAGCCGGGTGCGTTTTTTATCCAAAAGACTGGATGACCTTGTGGTGGTTGATCGCACCCCAAACAATAATCGACAGGTATTCTTTGGCGCATGGGTAAAACTTGAAAATACATCGGGAGAACAGCAACGTTACCGCCTGGTGGGGCCGGATGAGTTTGATGAAGAGCCCGGCTATATCAGCATTGATTCCCCCATGGCAAAAGTGCTGCTAAAAAAGAAAATTGGCGATGAAGCACAAATAATGCAGCACGGCAGCGAGCAAACTTACCTTATTCTGGATGTAAGTTACCCGAACCCTGAATAACTTCGACGGATTTTACAGCTTGTTACGTATACCTGACCGTAAACAACCTATTTACTAAATGCCAGGAACTAACATGAAACACACTAATTCCCAATCCCTGTACCCATATACCCTTGCTTATGTAGTTGCCACCGTATTGTTCGGGCTGATTGTAAGCATTATTCTTTCCCAGACAGTTGCGGCACAAGATGGTGCCAGGGGTCACGAGCGCCCTAGCGCAGAAGAGCGACAGGCCCGCATAGATGCAAAGTTTTCCGAAATCGACACGAATTCAGACGAGATGATCTCCCAGGAAGAACTGGCCGCTGCCAACTTACCTCATCCCCGTAAAGGCAGGCATTCTGGCAGGGGAAACCATCGTGGAAAACAAGGCAGCAGAAGTTCGGACTCTACGACCACCGACGAAAGCACGCAGCAACACACTGAAAAACGTGCAGAAATGCTTGCGAAACTGTTCGAATCCATGGATTCAGATTCTGATGGTACACTGACCAAAGAAGAGTTCGCTGGATTGCATGCTGCAAAAAAAGGGATGATGAAGCAGCATATGTTTCAACGAATGGATAAAAATGCCGACGGGTTTCTGAGCCGTGACGAGTTTCCACCAACCCATCAACGTGTCTGGAACTAGGAATACTGACATCTGAACACGCACCCTCAAACAGATGAACAACTTATGTGTGCAGTCCAAAAGCGCAATCACCAGGCTTATTCCGACCTGCTGGCGCGTCACATTAAAGGGCTGCACAGCTTTTCTTATCGATATTGCCAAAACCCCAGTGACGCAGAGGACATTACACAGGAGGCATTTTTGAGAGTCTGGAAGCAGGCGCATACCTGGCAGAACGGCAAAGTTCGCTTTTCCACATGGTTATACCGCATCGCGCACAATCTGTGTATTGATGCCCACAGAAAACAAACACCAGATTTTGAGTCACATGACCAGTTACACAGCACGGGTCCCGATCAGGAAAAGTCCGTAGAACAACAGAAGATGCATGAAAACCTCAAAACCGCGATGAACGCATTACCACCGCGACAACGCGATGCAATACTGTTGTGCAACTTACAGGGCTTTAGCAACAAACAGGCCGCAGAAATTTTACAGATTAGTGTGGACGCACTTGAGTCTCTACTTTCCCGCGGCCGCCTGAGTTTAAAAAATAAACTGGCATTGAAAAAGCCGCAGTCTGGCGCGCGCAGTACTTTGGATAATGGAGCAATACTTTGAGTAACATTCCAGAAAACCCCAATGCTCAAGAACATGATACATCTGACAAGTTACTGGACAGCATGTTAGCAGAGGCTTTGCCTGAACCTTCGCTACCTGCCCCTTTGCAACAGCAAATTCTAAACATGGCAACCACATCACTCGCAGACCGGGTACTGGACTGGATAATAGGAGACACGCACTGGGGGCGACTGGCTTCGGCTGGCGTAACTATGCTTTTTGTAGGTTACCTTATTGGTGTGTCTATCCCGCTAAGCCAGGGAGCTCTATATCAAGAAATAGACGAGTCCGGCTTTGCGGACAGCTTCACAGCCGTAAGCCTGTTAACACTGAACGAAGAATATGGAGACTACGATGAGCAGTTCTAGGTGGCTCACCATTGCATTACTGGTGTCGGTCGCAATTAATGTGCTTATGCTGGGTTTCATGATAGGCAGAGGCCTGCCATTTGGCGATCAAAGACCTGTGCATCGCGCAACCGGAGATCGTCTGGACCCGACCGCCGGCTATTTTCGAATGCTGCATAAATGGCCAGAGAGTCGCCGCGAAAATTTTCGCCCAATAATAAGAGAACACATGCTGGGAATGCGAAGTCACTTTCAAAAAATTCCACCGCTACATCGCGAGATACAGCTTGCACTGAATTCTGAACCCTTCGACCCCCGGACATTGGAAGTCGCGCTAAAAAAATTGCGTGAAAACTTGCAGGTAAGCCAGCAAAAAACCCATGCCTCACTTGTTGAGATAGCTAAAACAATGTCTTTGGAAGAAAGACAACGACTGGGCAGGGAGATGCGCCAACCGCCTCGGGGTTTTGGCAGACGCCAGGCACCCACTCGAAAGCCAACTGAATAAGACGTAAAAATACCCACAGGACACGTATTCCCTTATCATAAGCACAAATACTGCTTGCCTGTTTTATGCTTGATATAAACCATCATCTTTCGACCCTGGTAGAAAAATACCAGCTACTCAATCCGCACCTTGAGCAGGAATATGACCCTGAGTGGCGCTCACCCTGCGAATCAGGAGAACCCTACTCAAACACCGACGGTAATCGGGTAATCGCATGGACACCCACGTTACGTACACCCAGCGAGGATTTTTCCGGTTATGAAAATGCACTGGACACCGAAGTGCACGCAGATATTAAAGCTTTTTATGCCCGTTACTGGGCAGGCAGTATCGAAACCGGTGCCGAAGAAGGGCGAGTGAGCCTCATTCAATTGTGGAATTTTCAAGACATAGACCGACTTATCGAAAACCAGCTGGGCCACGCTTTTGCCCAGAAACAAAGCGGCAGCCCGCTAAGTATTTTTGTTGCCAACACAGAACCAGGCTCAGAGTTGTTTATTGCAGTGCGTAACAGTGACGGCGTAGTACAGCTGGAAAAGCCCGGTTATAAACCCATTAGAGAAATAGCCGACTCATTAGCTGCTTTTCTCAACACACTGACACCCCACTCTTTATGAATACACTCACGCTACAACCCATAAAAAAAATATCCGGTGAAATGCATTTACCCGGCTCAAAAAGCATTTCCAACCGGGTGTTGTTGCTGGCAGCTCTGGCTCAGGGCACATCCCTTGTTCACAACCTGCTGGACAGTGATGATACCCGCCGCATGATAGAAGCACTGCAGGCCCTGGATGTTGGCATTGAAGTTCTGGACGTCGCCGCATTCAAAAGCAGCCTGGATGTAAAGGTAGAAGGTAAGGCTGGCCCACTAAGCACCACAGCTCAGGAGCTGCACCTGAACCTAGGGCTGGCGGGCACTGCATATCGTCCTTTAGCAGCTGCGTTGTGCCTGGGTGACGGAACTTTTACCTTAAGCGGCACCAGCCGTATGCATGAGCGCCCCATAGCCCATCTGGTGGAAGGCCTGGAGCAACTCGGCGCGGATATTACCTATTTGGAGAACCCAGGGTTTCCTCCGCTAAAAATCAGAGGTACCGGGCTTACAGGTGGCGACGTCGAAATATCGGGTTCAGTGAGCAGCCAGTTTCTTACTTCTCTGCTTATGTCTGCGCCTTTGGCAGATGGGCCGGTTAAGGTGAAAGTGGTAGACACCATGGTGTCACGCCCCTACCTGGATATAACCATGAACCTCATGCGCAGGTTTTCTGCAAAGGTTGCAAACCCGCAGGACAATATTTATGCGGTACAACCCGGCCTCTACATCTCGCCAGGTAAATTTCTGGTAGAGGGGGACGCATCCAACGCGACCTATTTTCTTGCGGCAGCGGCCCTGCCGGGAAACAAGATACGTGTACATGGCATCGGTGAGAACAGTATTCAGGGTGACCTTGCTTTTGTTGAAACGCTTAAAAAAATGGGCGCATCAGTTACCATGGCATACGACTGGATAGAGGTTAGCGGCCAAGCACTGCACGGGGTGGACCTGGACCTGAACCATATTCCTGATGCCGCAATGACTGTGGCAGCACTGGCTTTGTTTGCCACGGGACCCACTCGCATACGCAATATCGCCAATTGGCGGGTTAAGGAAACGGACCGGCTGGATGCCATGGCGCGTGAACTACGTAAACTGGGTGCTACGGTTGATGAGGGCCCGGACAGTATTACCATTCAACCGCCCGATCGCATTGTTGGCGCCACAATAGATACATATGGTGATCACAGAATGGCTATGTGCTTTTCTCTGGCAGCGCTGGGAGAGCAGGAAATAGCTATAAATAACCCGGAAGTTGTAGCAAAAACATTTCCGAACTATTTTGAGGTATTTGAGTCAGTATGTAAGCGCTAGCAGGAGCTTGCGACAATGCGGTTAATTCTGGGATAATGCCCTATACACTTACAGGAACGCCGAAAATGCTGCGTAAAATATTTGCTCTCGTTTTACTTCTCTCACTTTCACAGATGGTAAATGCCGCCTCAAAAGCAGAAATTGATGCCCGTGTAAGATCAGCACTACAGTCTTTGTATGAAAACTTTCCTGCGGGTAAAGAGCTGGCACAGGGTGCGAAAGGCATTCTGGTATTTCCCCGTGTCATTAAAGCCGGTTTTGTGGCAGGTGGAGAGTACGGAGAAGGCGCTTTGCTGGTAAATGGTACCGCCGTTCAGTATTACCGGTTAACCGCCCTGTCTATTGGTTTTCTGTTAGGTGGCCAGGCCAAGAATGAAGTGCTTATGTTTATGACAGAAAGCGCACTTAACTCCTTCAGGACCAGCGAAGGCTGGGAAGCCGGAGTAGATGGCAGCGTAGCTATTGTGGAGTTTGGTGTTGGCAAGGACTTCACTACCACCAACGCCAAAGACCCGATCATTGGTTTTGTATATGGCAACAAAGGCCTGATGTACGACTTGTCGATTGAAGGAACTAAATTCTGGAAAATCGACCGGTAAATCCTGATTGTTTGGGAGCCTTAAACCCCCTCAAACAACCCTGAATGGCTTACCTCCAGGCCGAGCAAAAATCGCTTGGCCTCCAATCCTCCACCGAAACCGGTTAGTGACCCATTGCTGCCTATTACCCTGTGGCATGGAATAACAATAGGTAAAGGGTTGCTGCCATTGGCATTACCCACTGCACGCACCGATTTAGCCGAACCGATAGCCAGGGCAATGTCTTTATAACTGCGTGTTTCACCGTATGGAATTTGTAACAACTGATTTAGCACGCTCAGCTGAAATTCTGTACCTTTCGGGTCCAGCGGCATATCAAACTGCTTTCGGCGACCCTCAAAATACTCCGTAAGTTGTTTACGTGTTTTTATAAAAGGTTCGTCCCACTGTTGCCAACCGGGCTCAGCTCCGCGTGCTTTACTGCCGGCTGAAAAGCCAATCACCTGTAACGCGGTATCCGACCCCGCCAGCAACAGAGGTCCTACGGGACTATCCATATAGGTGTAGTAGGTTTTCAGATCACGCATATTACTTCCCTCGCCACAGATACATTAACGCATATGCGCGCCACGGCCTCCATAGTTCAGCGAGGTTTTTTGCCTCCCGTGGTGTCATTGCTAACGTTTTTAATACCACCCAGTCTTTTTCCGGAAACGCATCCGGGTCTTTGGCGGCACGCATAGCTATATATTCAGCGGTCCAGGGTCCAATGCCTGGAACCTCAATCAAGCCTTGCCGCAGAGTTCCAAAATCGCAACCTTCATCCAGCTTCAAGCTTCCCTCACTAACCTGATGCGCCAGAATCTGAATGGCCTTGCCACGTTTTCTGGGCATACCAAGGTGAGAAGGGTTTTCCAGAGCAACCTGTTCTGCTCCGGGAAACTGTCCGTTATCGGAATAGTGTTCCACAAGCGCGGTCACCAGCTTTGTTGCACGGGCAACACTCACCTGCTGGCCGAGAATAGCCCGTACTCCAATTTCAAAACCTGTCCAGCCACCGGGCACACGCAATCCACCACCGGCAAACATATACGGCTTCAGAATTTTGTGTTTAGCAAGCGAGGCATCGATTGCTTTGCTGTTTGCATCAAGATCAAACATTCGACGCACCTTGTTTAACAGCTCGTCAGCCTCGCCCTCAAACCCGGCCGGTATCTGCACCCTTAATCCTTCGTCATGCCACTCAACACAAATTGTGTCTGAGCCACCCAAACACCGGCGATAACACAGGCCTTCTACGGTTTCATAGGGCGGTACTGCACGACGTTTTAAAAAGTCGAAAATCCACTGATGGTCATAGGGAGGACGCACCGACAGATAATGGGTATATGTTTGCATAGTGTTGCGGCTTTCTACCGATAGTTACCACACTATAAATGTTGCATACTGGAAAAACCTGCCATTTTTGGACATTCAATACCCGTGCCATCAACACATGATCCAGACCTTGCGAAAGCACTGTTTTCGTTCAGGCAGTCTATTGCAGAAAACAACCTGCCCAATGCAAGTTTATTGCTGATTCGCCCTTACTGCATGCAAACTTTCTGGCTAAGGCATAAGCAGGAAATTCAACTAAGTGCGGTCTTTATGTTGTCTGCCCATAATTCCGAAATACAGGTGCTGGGTTTTGTGACAGACAGAGTGCTTTCTGCAACAACCAATACTTCCGCCACGCACCAGGATTTTTACGACTTAGCCCAATCGTATTCTGCAGCCATTTTTAATCTGCAAAAAGCAATCCCTCTGCACAGTGTTTGCATCCCTAAACCCTGGGGTCAGGAAATCTGGTACACCGGTATGGAAGACAGAGGAGTGTGCAGCGTAGGCAGCAACTACCCCGAGTTGAATCAGGAAAACAACACCGTACCTCTGCCATGGCTACTCTCTATGGCTCCGGAGTACACACATAAAGAAGCAAATCTGGCACTGCTTAAAATTCTTGACCCGCTGGCCGATGCTGTACTGGGGGATCTATATTTTGAGTTACACACTGAAAAACATGAAGTTTATGTAGTAACAAATATAAACGATGTGGCATGGCCCGAGGGCGACGGAGGCATTCGCCTGGGCATGAATCAGGAGAAGCGTTCACAATACACAAACGATGACGCCTTTCGCGCAGCTTACCTCAAAGCCGTGCTGGCATATCAGGCGATTAGGGAGCGCATTGATCAAGAGCCCACACTTAAACTATCGGACAACGTTAAGGTAGAAGAAAAAAAATTACGCATGCAAATGCAGAACTTTACTGCGCTTCAGACCTTAAGCGTTGGGGATGCCGTGGTAGTGCAGCCCGATACGCCCCATTCCCTTTTGCACGGGGTACGCGTAGTAGAATTTCAGTCGCCCGTATATGAACGTTACATAATTTCCTTCGCACAAAAGGTGCTGACCCAGAAAACCTGGGACAGTGAACAGGCGATTGAACGCATGCAACTTGGCGCACCCCCGTTACCCAAGTTTGAACCAGTGGAGTCTAATAAGCGGGCAACTGTCGAGCGTATTGTTCGCTTTGATGAGTTTAATGTCTGGCGAGTGCAATTACAGGCACACAGCGCAATACAGCTCACACCCGACATTCCCTACGCCATCTGCATTGGTATTAGCGGGAAGACGCATGTAGCAGGGCTTGATGTTCAACCTGAACAAGCCTGCCTTATACCTGAACCAGCATGTGGTCTGCTGATTGAAAACAACAGTGATACAAGCGCCACCAGTTTAATCGCTGCACCGGGATTATGAAGCGCACTTTTATCCGCATAACAATAGCGATATTTTTATACTATCTGCTATTTGTCTATCCACCTCTTCGTCTGCTGGATCTGTACTCGATTGAATGGCAAAGCACTCTGGTACTGCTATCAGTTATGGTACTTCCAGCATTACTTAGAGCAGCCCACGAAATCAAAGCCAACAGCTTCACCCGTTTGCTAAGTGCGGTGTCTTTTACCTGGCTGGGTGTTTGTTTTCAGTTGTTTTTGTTGATTGCAGCGCACGACTTGATTAACGCAATTTTTACTATTCCCGTTAATATTTCAGCACCGGTAATAACAATCATTATTTGTGCCCTGGCCGTTGGCGGCTTTATAAACGCGCAGCTCATAAAGGTGCGTAACATAATGATCGAAGCCAGCGAGGCAGTTGCCGGACTAACGGCCATACACATTAGTGATGCCCACATAGGTTCCAGAAGCCCGGGTCTGTTATCGCGTATCGTAAAAAAAACCAATGCAGCTAATCCTGACTACGTGTGGATTACCGGTGACTTGATCGATTTTGCAAACATCTCAAAGCAACAACTTTCAGCACTTGCAGAACTTAAGGCTCCAGTATTTTATGTAATAGGAAACCACGAGCGTTATGTAGATCTTGACGACATCGATCAAAGGTTACGCGACCTGGGCATTGTGGTTCTGCGCAATGAAAGCATTAACCATGGTCCTTTTCAGATAATTGGTATTGATGACGCTGAAAGAAAAACTATGGTCAGCGAACAACTCGCACACATTGCAGTCTCCAACGAGCACTACCCTGTGTTGCTCTATCACCGCCCGGACGGTCTGGAAGCAGCAGCAGACAAGGGTATTCGGCTAATGTTGTGTGGGCATACACATAACGGCCAGCTTATCCCCTTCAATTTTATAGTGCGAAAAATTTTTCCACGTATTCAAGGTTTGTTTCGTATAGGTGATACTACTCTCTACGTTTCCCCTGGAGTGGGTACCTGGGGCCCCGTATTACGCGTAGGATCACGCAGCGAAATCGCTTTAATTACATTCAGAGCCCTCAGCGGTTCTGAGTAAAGAGCCCTCAGCGGTTCAATTGGGAGTTGAAAATACTATGACCGAACCATCAGACCTGATCATTGAACAAATCGAGATGGGGCCCATGCAAAATTTCGTGTACATCGTGGGTTCACGCAGTACACGTGAAGTAGCTGTGGTTGACCCTGCATGGGATATCGACGGCATATTAAAATTACTGGAGGAGCGCAACTACAAACTCACTGCAGCACTGGTTACCCACTATCACCCCGACCATATTGGCGGAGCCTTTGGCAGCAACAAAATTCAGGGGCTAAGCGAACTACTGGAAAAAAACCCGGTGAAAATATATGTCCATAAAACCGAAGCCGCTGGCGTTAAAAAAGTAACCGGCATATCCGAATCTGACATGGAAAAAGTGAACTCCGGCGACACTCTGAAAGTTGGGCTTATCGACGTAGAGTTTTTACACACACCGGGACATACACCCGGCTCCCAGTGTTTCAAAATTAAAAACACGCTGGTTTCGGGAGACACGTTGTTTGTTCGGGGTTGTGGCAGGGTTGATCTGCCCGGTTCCGATTCCGAACAGATGTATCACAGCCTTAGAAAACTTGCAGATTTGCCAGACGACACCATTCTGCTACCGGGGCACAATTACGGAGCAGTACCAACCGCAACCATGGGCGAGACCAAAACCCAGAATGCACACCTGAATGTTAAGGATCTAACAACCTGGCAGCGCATGATGCGCTAGTTTCGGGCCCCAGCCCAGGATCAGGAAGGTAGCAGATGCGCTACCATGTCGCGCTCTTCACACAACTCGGCTTCGGTCGCATCCATGCGCTGCTGACTAAAGTCATTAATCTCCAGCCCCTGCACAATTTCCCAGTCGCCGTCAGCGCACACCACAGGAAAGGAATAAATCAGCCCTTTCTCTACACCATAGCTACCATCTGAATACACAGCCATACTCACCACGTCACCGTTAGATCCCAGCGCCCATGAGCGCATGTGGTCTATAGCAGCATTCGCAGCAGAGGCGGCGCTGGAAGCTCCACGGGCTTCAATTATTGCCGCCCCTCTTTGTTGCACTGTAGGAATAAAGTCATTCTCATACCACTGAGTATCTACCAGCTCCAGTGCAGCCATTCCATTTACGGTTGCCCTGTGTAAATCGGGATACTGAGTCGCTGAATGATTACCCCAGATGCACAGATTACTCACTGCAGTTACGTGTTCACCGGTTTTAGCGGCCAATTGCGCTTCGGCTCGATTGTGATCCAGGCGCGTCATGGCGGTAAATTGTCGGGGATCAAGTCCAGGTGCATTACGCTGCGCTATCAGGCTATTGGTATTAGCCGGGTTACCCACAACCAGTATTTTCACCGACCGGGACGCATGATCACTCAGAGCCTTACCCTGAACGGAAAAAATTGCAGCATTCGCTTCAATCAGTTCTTTGCGCTCCATACCCTTTGCCCTGGGACGTGACCCCACAAGCAAAGCATAATCTGCATCTTTAAATGCTACGTTTGGATCATCGGTGGGTATCATTTCCTGGACCAGTGGGAAAGCGCAATCTTCCAGCTCCATAATCACCCCTTTTAGCGCGTCAAGCGCAGGCGTAATTTCCAGTAGCTGCAAAATAACCGGTTGGTCTTTACCCAACATTTCCCCGGAAGCGATTCTGAACATGAGTGAATAGCCAATCTGACCGGCAGCTCCGGTCACTGTAACGCGTACAGGTGTTTTCATTTATTTGGTCCTTATGTGTCCTTGCTGGCAAAAAGCGCCTTGGTTATTGTACCAGTGTTCAGACGGGTACTCAGTAAATGTCCAATATTTTCGTAAAACCAACATCCAGCACGCGGGTTCTATCGGAACAGCACCTGTCTGACATCGAACAGGCATCCCTCCGCGCATGGCCAGCGCTCGAAGAACAGACTCTGGGCGGTTGGCGAATGCGTTTTTCCAGGGGCTTCACCAAACGGGCCAATTCTGTGAGCATCCCGGTTACAAATGGTAATCCAGGTTCGGAAACTGAATTGCTCAAAAAAATAGAAGTCTGCGAGCAGCTCTATCATGACAGAAGCCTACCCACTATTTTCAGGCTGGTTCAGGTAACAGAACAAGATAAAAATATCTCTTCAATCCAGACCATAGACAATGTACTCGCGAACCGAAATTACCGTTTCTGCGATGCGTCACTGGTACTGGCAAAAGCGCTAACCACTACTGCTTTCTCACCCGGTACTCTCAACTATGTAGACCTGCCAACCTGGTTAACCGGCTATCAACAAATATCCAGCGCTCCCGCCCAAGTAGAGCATTTGCATCGCCTGATACTGGAAGGTATACAGACACAGCTGCTGTTAGCCCTCACCAGGCATAAGCGTGAGAGTATCGCGTGTGCCCTTGGAGTGCTGGACGGGCCTTTGCTGGGTCTTTTCGACATCGCCACGCATCCAGCCTATCGCGAACAGGGATTCGCACGCTCGCTGGTTCAGGGTTTATGCGCGCAGGGCGCAGATTCCGGAGCTAAAACGGTGTATTTACAAGTGCAGGAAGATAATTTTGCTGCAATTGCGCTATATGTGGCTCTGGGTTTTACCCCGGCCTACCGTTATGGCTACAGAATTGAAGACACAAAAGTGCGCCCCACGAATATTCAGAACTAAACCAAACTTGATTCGAGAGCCGTTTTCTGACATTTTTGTCGACCGCATTCATAAAGTGGATGGCAGGTACTTTAAACTTATCGTTGGAGATCAACAAGTTAGTTTAAAAGCATCTAAGTAGCATTAGAATCCGGGAGAGAAAACGAGGCATATTTGGCTAATAAGAGGCGAACATTCGCCCACGGCGTGCAAAACAGCACCACCAAGATGTCTTGCAAACATATATCCGGGAGACGGCTGCATGACCAAAAACACGCAAATTGCGTGCACCAATCCACGACCAACTGGTCTGCCTGAAAAATTCGGTCTGTACGATCCTGCCAATGAACATGACAGCTGCGGGATCGGTTTTATTTGCGACCTCAAAGGTCGGGCCAGCCACCAGATAATTGTCGATGCAGACCACATCAATTGCCGCATGGAGCATCGCGGTGGTGTGGGTTATGAAGAAAATACAGGTGATGGGGCGGGTGTTTTAACCGGGCTGCCGCACAAGCTGTTCCACAGCATTGCAAAAACCAATTTTGGAGCAGATCTGGAAGCAGGCCGTTACGGTACAGGAATTTTCTTTCTTCCTCAGAATGTAGGCGAGAGAGAAACGGCCACCCGCCTGATTGAACAATTAACCCGAGAGGCAGGTCAAACTTTTCTGGGTTGGAGGGCTGTGCCCATAGATCCAGAAAATGCGAAGATTGGTAACGCAGCGCTAGCCGCCATGCCCTACCTGGCACAACCGTTTATTGTAGCGGCACAAGATATAGACAACGCAGAATTCGAGCGACAGCTTTACCTGATTCGCAAACGCGCGATTAAAAAACTTAGAGCAGACCAGTCGCTTACCGAACGAAAGTTAATCTATGTCTGCAGCCTGTCTACCAAAACCATTGTTTACAAAGGTATGCTTACGCCACAACAGGTATTTCCATTTTACCCCGACTTGCGCGACCCGGCGTTTGAAACGCATATAGCCATGGTGCATTCAAGATTCAGTACCAATACTTTTCCGTCATGGGATCGTGCACAGCCGAATAGATATTGCAGTCACAATGGCGAGATCAACACAATTCTCGGTAACCGCAACTCAATGAGTACACGGGAGAGTTTGATTGAGTCGCCACTGTTTAAGGATGAAGTACACGATCTGTTCCCGGTTATTGAAGAAGATTGTTCTGATTCCGGTAGTTTTGACAACGTGCTGGAATTTTTGCGTCTAAACGGGCGCTCCCTGCAAGAATCACTCATGATTATGATTCCCGAAGCATGGCAACGACACACACAGATGCCGGAAGAAGAGCGCGGTTTCTATGAGTTTCATTCCTGTCAGATGGAACCCTGGGACGGTCCCGCCTCCATCGCCTTTACCGATGGCGACTGCGTTGGTGCAGTTCTGGACCGCAACGGCTTACGCCCATCCCGTTATTACATTACCGACGACGACAAATGCATTATGGCTTCCGAAGTGGGAGTACTGGACATTGATCCGGCGCGAATCATCAAAAAGGGACGTCTGCAACCCGGACGGATATTTTTGATCGACTTTGCCGAGGGGCGCCTGATACCCGATGCTGAGCTGAAATCAAAAGTGGCTAACGCGCAACCTTATGCACAGTGGTTGAACAAACACAGCCTGGCCTTTAAAGATCTGCCAGGTGATAAGCCCATTCCCGAATTTGAAAACGACACTCTGTTTAATCAAATGCAGGCATTTGGTTTTACCACAGAAACGCTGCAATTTATGTTGCTGCCCATGATCAGGGAGTTGCGTGACCCTCTGGGTTCCATGGGCAACGATTCTGCTCTGGCCGTACTCTCGGACAAACCGAGAATGTTATACGATTATTTTAAACAACTGTTTGCGCAAGTGACCAACCCGGCGATTGACTCTATTCGCGAAGAAGTCGTAATGGCCCTGAACTGTTATGTTGGTCCTGAAAAAAATCTGTTGTCTACCACCCCTGAACATTGTGAACGGCTACAGCTGGATCACCCAATTCTTTCCAACCTCGAACTTAGTGCACTTAAGCACATAGATTACCGGGGCTGGAGTAGTAGGGTTATTGACATAACCCATACCACAGACATAAGTCTTGAAGAAGCATTAACGACTGTTTGCAACGCTGCGAGTGTCGCGGTGGATGCGGGTGACAATCTTGTTATTCTGTCGGATCGTAATATAAGTGCCACACGAATTCCGATAAGTGCGCTGTTGGCAACCGGCGCAGTTCACCAACACCTGGTGGCCACGGCCGCACGCTCCAAGATCGGGATTATTGTCGAAACGGGAGAAGCGCGCGAGGTACAGCATCATTGCCTACTCATAAGTTACGGAGCCGATGGCATTAACCCCTATCTGGCTTTTGAAGCACTGTTTCAGGCCCAAAGAGATGGCTACCTGAACAACATACCGCACCTGTTGGTGAATCGGGAACACGCTGATAGCGTGGACCGACTTAAAGAAAAAATTGTCTCGTCTTACAAAAAAGCCATAAGCAAAGGCATGATGAAAGTCATGGCTAAAATGGGTATCTCGACGCTTCAATCCTATAAGGGCGCACAAATTTTTGAAGCCATTGGGCTCGCACATGACGTAATTGAGCGCTGCTTTACAGGTACAGCTAGCCGCATTCAAGGCGCTGATTTTAGCGCTCTGTCCGAAGAAACGAACCGCAGGCACAAGCTAGGTTATGCGGACGATTCAACGGTTTCGAGCAACCTGCCCAACCCCGGTGATTTTCACTGGAGAGCAGGTGGAGACCGACACATGTGGGATCCCTCCTCTATCGCCACGCTACAAAATGCCGCTCGAAATAACGACGAGGAAGCCTACTGGAAGTTTGCTCAACGCATTAATGAACAGAACAACAAATTTGCGACATTGAGAGGACTACTCGAATTTAACGACGACGTTAACGGCGGGTCGATAGGCCTGGGAGAAGTTGAAAGCGAAGCGGATCTGGTAAAACGCTTCGCAACCGGGGCAATGAGTTTTGGGTCCATATCGCAGGAAGCACACGAAAGCCTTGCCATCGCCATGAACCGCATCGGCGGTAAGTCCAATACCGGAGAAGGCGGCGAAGATAGCAATCGTTTCGCCCCTATGGCAAACGGTGATTCCAAACGCTCGTCCATCAAACAAGTAGCCAGTGGTCGATTTGGCGTAACCATTAATTATCTCAGCAATGCAGATGAATTGCAGATCAAGATTATTCAGGGCGCCAAGCCCGGTGAGGGAGGCGAACTACCCGGACCGAAGGTAGACGATTATATCGCCAGCCTGAGACACTCCACACCCGGGGTTGGGTTAATCAGCCCTCCACCGCATCATGACATTTATTCCATAGAAGATATGTCACAGCTTATTCATGACCTGAAAAATGCGAATCCAAAAGCGCGTATCAGTGTCAAACTGGGTGCGGAGCTGGGTGTTGGCACCGTAGCTGCAGGGGTTACCAAAGCCCGCGCAGACCATATTGTTATTGCCGGAGACACCGGTGGAACCGGAGCATCTCCACTTACCTCAATAAAACACGCGGGCATTCCGTGGGAACTTGGGCTCGCTGAAACACACCAAACCCTGGTGCAGAACAACCTTCGCTCCAGAGTGGTACTACAAACAGATGGCCAGCTAAAAACCGGAAGAGATGTAGCAATTGCTGCTTTGTTAGGAGCAGAAGAATTTGGCTTTGCCACGGCACCCCTTATTACCCTTGGGTGCATAATGATGCGCAAATGCCACCTAAATACCTGCCCTGTAGGAATAGCTACTCAGGACAAAGCACTGCGAAAGAAATTTGCCGGCAAACCCGAGCATGTCACCAACTATCTGTTTATGGTCGCTAAAGAATTGCGCGGTATTATGGCTCAACTAGGATTCAAAACCCTGAACGACATGGTGGGTCGTGTGGACGCACTGCGGGTCGAGAAGGCAGTTGGTCACTGGAAAGCCCATGGACTGGACCTAAGCCTGTTGCTTACCCCCGCCAAACAACCAGTGGATTGCCTGGGTGTATACCACATTCACGAGCAGAATCACGGTCTTGAAAAAGCCCTGGACAACAAACTTATTGAACTTGCCGAACCTGCACTAGGCAAAGGTGAAAAGGTAAGCTTTGAAATGCCTATCGTGAACACCAACCGGGTTGTTGGCGGAATGTTATCCAACCGCATAATTGAGCGCGTTGGGCCACAGATGTTACCTGACGATACAATCCATTTTAAATTTTTCGGCAGTGCGGGTCAAAGTTTAGGTGCCTGGCTGGCGAAAGGTGTCACTCTAGAAGTAGAAGGCGACGCAAATGACTATACCGGTAAAGGATTGTCGGGCGGCAGAATTATTGTGTACCCGCCAAAGACCAGTCAGTTTCTGGCTGAGGAAAATATCATCGCGGGTAACGTAGCCTTGTATGGTGCTACCTCTGGCCAGGCATATTTTCGAGGTGTTGTGGCTGAACGGTTTTGCGTTCGCAATAGCGGGGCGTCTGCAGTAGTGGAAGGCGTAGGGGACCACGGCTGTGAATACATGACTGGTGGCCGCGTAGTAATTCTGGGACCAACGGGTCGCAATTTTGCTGCTGGAATGAGCGGGGGTATCGCTTATGTTTGGGACCCGCAGGCTTCATTTAACCGTAGATGCAACCGGGAAACTGTAGATCTCGATCGCATGGAGAACGAACAGGACAATCAGGAACTGTGCGCCTTAATTGAGCAACACGCACACTACACGGGTTCTGTAGTAGCGCGCGCCTTACTTGATAATTGGGTAATTTCATCTACCCAGTTCGTAAAGGTAATGCCAAAAGACTACAAACGTGTTCTGGAAGAAAAAGCTCTAAAAAAAAAGCAAGCCGTAAAAACTAGAGTTGCACACAGTGTCGTGTAGCAGCTTGATAAAATAACAAGAAGGAAAACTCCAGATTATGGGAAAGGTTACCGGCTTCGCTGAATTTACCCGCGACGCAGCACCCTATAGAGACGTAGACCAGCGCATGCTGGATTATGACGAAATCTACATCTCGCATGACCAACAACGTCTGGCAACACAGTCAGCGCGTTGCATGGACTGTGGCGTGCCTTTCTGCCAATCAGAAGAGGGCTGCCCAGTCTATAACCTGATTCCCGAATGGAATGATCTTGTGTATCGCAATCACTGGAAAGATGCGCTGGATCGTCTGCACCATACCAATAATTTTCCCGAGTTTACCGGGCGGGTTTGCCCGGCGCCTTGCGAAGGAGCCTGTGTACTTGGCGTTACCGACCCCGCTGTTACCATTAAAAACATAGAAATGGCAATTGTGGATCGCGGCTTTGAAGAGGGCTGGATAGTGGCACAACCTCCAGCAAACAGATCTGGTAAAAGTGTTGCAGTGGTGGGCTCAGGGCCGGCCGGACTTGCGGCAGCGGCACAATTAAATCAGGCCGGGCATCTTGTTACAGTATTTGAGCGCGCCGATAGAATTGGTGGTTTGTTAATGTATGGTATTCCCAACATGAAACTCTCCAAGCAAGTGGTTAATCGTCGCGTTCAGATTCTAAATGACGAAGGCATTACTTTTAGGGTTAATGCATCGGTTGGGGACGGCACTGCAGGTACTGTTTCAGTGCATACACTAAAAGAAACTTTTGACGCCGTACTATTTACCACTGGTGCAACGCTACCCCGGGATTTACCAATTCCCGGAAGAGATCTTGAAGGCGTGCATTTTGCGATGGAATTTTTGACACAAAATACCCGCAGTCTGTTGGATTCCGAGCATGCTGATGGAAATTACATTAGTGCAAAAAACAAAAACGTTATCGTCATTGGAGGGGGTGACACCGGTACTGACTGCCTGGCTACCTCCATACGGCATGGCTGCAAGTCACTGGTTAATTTCGAGATTATGGACACACCGCCAGAAAAAAGAGCGGCAGATAATCCATGGCCAACCTGGCCGAAAATTTTTCGCGTTGACTATGGCCATGAAGAAGCAAATAGAAAATTTGGCAGCGACCCACGTACCTATGCAATTTCGGGAAAAGCCTTTCAGGGCAAGGATGGTAAACTGAGTGGAATCGTTACTCAGGAAGTTCGCTGGGAGAATGGTAAACTTGAGATACTGCCCGACACCGAAAAGTTGTGGTCAGCAAATCTTATCCTGCTTTCAATGGGCTTTTTAGGTCCTGAACACGAAGCATCTGATCCTTTGGAATTGAGTTACGATGACCGCTCTAACTACAAAGCCAACCTTACAGACTTTCAAACCAGTACAGACGGTGTTTTTGCTGCGGGAGATTGTCGACGTGGGCAATCTCTGGTGGTAAGGGCAATTTACGAGGGACGTCAGGCTGCTGCCAGTATTAGCCGCTATCTCGAGAGCAAAGCAGTGTTTGCTTCAGGAAGCCCGAATTAACCTTAGCGCTAATGCGTGCAGAACCAATGGCGTCTATCAGTATCAGCCGTAAAACGCCATCTATCACCTTTTTATCCATTCCCATAGCGTTGAGCATATCTTGTGTGTCTATATCCTGATCGGCACGTTCAGGCAATCCTGCAGCAAAGACCAGAACTTTTAATCGGTCGACATCGTCAGCTGACAAAAGACCTGAACGCTGCGAAAGATCTGCAGCCATAACCATTCCGATGGCAACCGCCTCTCCGTGCAAATAGCGTTTGTAGTTTGTCAGTTTTTCAATGGCGTGACCAAAGGTGTGACCAAAATTCAGAATGGCTCTAAGCCCCTTTTCATGCTCGTCTTGCGCTACTACTAAAGCTTTAATCTGGCAGGATGTCTTAATTGCCCGTACCAGTGCACCCTGCTCTTTCGCACGTAAAGCCTGCATATTGTCCTCCAGCCAGGAGAAAAACTCTCCGTCCCAGATGAGACCGTATTTTATTATTTCAGCAAGTCCGGCTGAAAACTCCCTCTCTGGCAAACTGTTCAGAACATCGGTGTCTATAATTACACATTGGGGCTGGTAGAACGCTCCGAGCATATTTTTTCCACCCGGATGATTAACCCCTGTTTTTCCACCAACCGAGGAATCAACCTGGGCCAGCAAAGTTGTGGGTATCTGCATAAATCCAACACCGCGCTGATAGGTTGCAGCTGCAAATCCGGTAATGTCACCAACCACACCACCACCAAGCGCCAGTAGAGTAGTCGCGCGATTGTGTCTTTTGGACATCAAGGTATCAATAACCTGGGAATAGGTGTCGAGGGTTTTGTACTGCTCACCATCCGGTAACAGGCAGACATCAAGCGTCTGACTGAAAGGCAGACATTTCTGTAATGCAGGCAAATAGCGCGCAGCTACTGTTTCGTTGCTAACCACCAATACCTGTTTGCCAGCGATATGTTGCGCATAAAGGTCAGCACGCGCGATCAGGCCATTACCAATATAAATTGGATAGCTCCTGTCACCTAAATCTACTGTCAATTTTTCAAGCATGCTTAAGTATACTCATGATTCATTCGAAACTAATGCCCGAGCAATGTTGCGTGCCAGGACCCGCGGCGTTGTATGCTCTGCATTATATTCAAAATCTGATACCTCCTTGTACAAAGGACCACGTTCCAGCTGAAGTTTTTCAAAAATATCCATCGCGTTGCCATCCTGCAACAAAGGTCTGGTACTGGAGCGTTGTGTCCGTTCAACCAGATGCTGTAGCGAACTAACCAGATAAATTACCGTACCCCGGGTTACCAAGTGACGACGATTTTCCTCTCTTAAAACAGCACCGCCGCCCGTCGCCAGCACAATGCCGCGTTTGTTGGTGAGAGAATCAATGGCCTCCACCTCCCTTTTTCTAAATCCGGACTCTCCTTCTTTGTCAAAGATCCAGGAGATGGCTGCCCCGGCACTTTCTTCAATGACGCGATCCGAATCATAAAAATCCAGCATCAACTCTTTGGCAAGATACCTGCCTACCGTACTTTTGCCCACAGCCATAAGTCCAACCAGAAAAATGTTTGTATTCATATTTTTCATATAGGTGTGAGTCAATTAAAAACGGCGCAAAATGCGCCGTTTAGTCTACTAACAGAAAGCCTGATCGTTAAGCCTTCATTACTGCGCAGTGAGTGTATCCTGGATTATTCGTGGTGTAATAAAGACCAGTAGTTCCTGCTTGTCATCCCGCTCGGTAGTGCGGCGAAACAAAAACCCTACATAGGGTAAATCACCGAAAAACGGGGTTTTTGTGACTGACGTAGTCTTGTCTGTGGTGAATATTCCACCAAGAACAATAGTCTGTCCGTTTTCAACCAGTACCTGGGTAGTTATCTCGTTAGTATTAATCGCCGGGGGGCCGCCACCACCTTCGCCAAATTGTTGGCCAACGGTATCCTGATTAATACGAAGATCCATAATAATACGGTTGTCGGGCGTAATCTGTGGAGTTACTTCCAACAACAGTACCGCTTCTTTAAATGACACAGTCGCAGCACCACTACTACTTGCTTCCGCATACGGCACTTCAACACCTGACTTTATGGTAGCTGTTTGTTTATCTGAAGTAATTACCTTGGGCCGTGCAATAACCTCTGCATGACCTTCGCTGCCTAGAGCAGACAATTCGAGGTCCAGAATATAATCATCACCGACAATACCAATACCCAGGCTAGTCACTCCCGGACCTTGAACGCCAAGGTCAACTCCAAGCGCGTCGGGGAAAATTGCGGTAGCAGTGCTACCCAGTTCAACCAGAGTTTCAAGAGATCCACCATAAAGCAGGTCACTGGAACCATTATTTTTAATCGCGCCTCCACCCCAGCGTATTCCAAGTTGCTGTGAGAAATTTGCGTTGGCAGTTACAATTCGAGACTCTATAAGCACCTGACGTACGGGTACGTCCAGCTGCAATAATATTTTTCTGAACTCTTCCAGCTTGGCTGCCGTTTCGGTTAAAATTACCGAATTGGTACGCTCATCAACAATAACACTGCCGCGCTCAGACAATACGCTGGGCCCATCGCTGCCGTTAAACAGTTCAAACAGATCAGTTGCATTGGCGTAACGCACCTGGATAAATTCGGTATGAAGAGGTGCAAGCTCAGATATTTGTCGCTGGTTTTCCAGCTCCAGTTTCTCACGGGCGGCGATTTCAGCGGCCGGTGCAACCAGTAATACATTACCAATTTCACGTTTATCCAGACCCTTGGTTTTCAGAATCAAATCCAGTGCCTGGTCCCATGGAACATTTTTCAATCTTAATGTGATGCGCCCTGCAACAGTATCACTTGCCACCAGGTTCAGATCGGTAAAATCAGCAATCAGCTGCAGCACTGAGCGCACTTCAATATCTTGAAAGTTTAGCGAGAGTTTCTCGCCTTTGTATTTAAATATATCTTCCTGGCGTGCCACTTCCGCACGTGTCAGAGGATTAACGTTCAGGCTAAACACATCATCTGCCTGATAAGCCAGATAATCATATGCGCCTGCGGCGCTCACCAGAAAGATAACGTTATCACCTTCCTGAAGAGCATCTACAATTTGTACAGGTGTTGCAAAATCGGTTACATCAAGGCGTCTACGCAAGTTGACCGGTAATGTTGTATTGTGAATTTTTATCTTTATTTTCCCGGATTCACTGGTGACATCTACCTGTGCCTTTGGATTAGACAGTTTGATAAGCACTTCACCAGCACCACCCTCGCCACGATTAAAGTCAATATCGTTGATATTCGAACCGGGAGTATTGTTAGCTACATATGCTGAAGAATCATCCTCCCCATAAGTGGCTGGAGGCATTGGAACACCACTGGTTCCATCAGCACCTACCAGAACAGTTAGCGTATTACCTTGCACATTAGTTTCGTAAGCAACCAACTGAGAGAGGTTAACGATGACACGGGTTCTGTCCTTGGTTTCAATTACAGAAACTTTGCGAGTGTTTCCATTGCCCAGAGTGTGATGCTTTTCAGCAAGCCCACTAACCACGCCTTTCAGGTCGAGGGAAATTCTCGCTGGAGAATCAATCGTATATCCTTCTGGTTCTGGAGGGCGACCATCAAAGGTCATCAATATTTCGGTTTTATCACCCGGTAATGATGAAAACTGGATCGACTCCAGAGTAGTGGCAAACGTGCCCAGCGTGAGTACACACGCCAAACAACCAGCCAGTACCCAACGTAGCGATGTGAATTTGTTATCCATTTTATCCATCCTCATACTTCAGCACTACCCATTGTCATAGACCGCCTTCTTTGAATCCATCCACCTAATCCATCGGAGACAATTTCAAGCAGCTCAATTTCAGTGTCATCAACGCCAATTATCTTGCCGTAGTTGGTACCCATATAATCACCAATGCGTACTTTGTGTACTCCGCCTTCGGCATCACTCACCAGGGCATAATGAACTTCACCCTGCGCCAGAGTGCCAACCATTTTCAGCTCACCTATACTAAATTGCTCCAGATAGTGTTTAACACGTTCAAAATCTGGCTTAACCTGCGGGTCGCCGGCACGACGTGCAATGGCTTTAATCACCACAGGTGGCTCAAAGGGGCTGCGTAAACTTGCAGCACTGTAAGCAAAAAGAGTGTACTGTTCGAGAGCCGGTAGTGGCTCAACCCGGCCTTTTGGACGGGCATCTACCTCGGCTATATAGGCTTCAAGGTCTGCCATACTTGAATTGTTTTCACAACCCGCCAACAGGCCCGTGAGCAAGATGAGAAGAAGTGCAAATTTGCCAGTTTTCACTATTTGTTCTCCTCGCCCACGTAACGATAGGTCTTTGCAACAATCGACATACGCAAATTCGAATTACCAATCGGCACTATATTAAAGTTATGCAAAGTAACGATACGGGACAAACTGGCCACACTGCTCACGAAAGCACCCATATCATGGTAGGAACCCTCTACATTAATGTCGATGGGCAACTCGATATAAAACTCGGCTTGTGATTCAGCTTTTAAATCAATGCTGCCAATTTTCAGATTATGCTGGAGCGCAGAAAGGGTAATATCTTCAAGCAGGCCTGGCACTTCGGTATCACTGGGTAACTGACGCAACAGGGTACCAAAAGTTGTTTCCATTTCTACTTTCTGCTGACGGTACTCTTCAAGGTTTGCTGATTGCGCGGCCTTGTCTTCGTAGTCCCGCTTCAGTTCCAGTTCTTTGTTTTCAACCTTTGCCAGTAACTCCTGCTTGTCTGTCAGATAAAGAAAGTAACCACCGGCAAGCAAAAGACTGAAGATGATAGCGAGCAGGATAATTTTTATTGCACTGGGCCAACCGCCTACATTGTTGAAATCAATATTATTGAAGTCAAAATCCTGTAGTTGTTCCAGCGAGTCCTGAATAGCCATTTTATTCCTCCTCAGCAGCTTGTCGGGGGTTTACCCTGACTGCTGACATCTGAAATGTGCTGGCTTGTTCGCCCTGGCTGCTGTTTTCTCTGATCCCCTTCAAGTTTGGACTGGCAAACCAGTCTGACCCATCCAGATTTCTCATCAAGGAAGAAATTCGGTTATTAGACTCTGCAATTCCATCCAGGCTCAATCCGGTTCCAGCTATACTGACTTTGGTGTAGTGCACACCTTTAGCCAGGGTGCGGACCAGATCATCAAAAATATGGACAATCACCGGGCGGTTACCCTGCAGTTCCTGAATTACCCGCATGCGAGCCAACATTACTTCGCGCTGTTCACGCAACTTGCTGATCTCCGAAATTCGCTCATTCATAACGTTAATACGGGTTTGTACGAATTTGTTTCTGTCCTGCTGGTTTTCTACAAGGCCATCCAGAAAAACACCGGCTCCCATTACAAGTACCAGCGCAAAAACCACAACTATGCCCAGTTGGGTCAAAAATTCCTTTTTCTTTCGTTCCCGTTCCCATTCGCGCCAGGGCAGAAGGTTAATTTTAGCCATTAGTCAAAACTCCTCATGGCCAGGCCGCAGGTAATCATCATGGCAGGCGCGTCGTTCGCAAGAGCGGCTGCATCTACCTTGCTGGAAAGCGACATATCCGCAAATGGGTTGGCGATTATCGTTGGTGTTCCAAGTTTGTTCTCTATCATTGCGGCCAGGCCATCAATTGAGGCTGTTCCACCCGCTAACACTATGTAATCGACATCATCATATTGACTGGAAGAAAAGAAGAACTGTAGCGAACGCGTTACCTGTTGCAGTACCGCTTCTTTAAATGGCTTTAGAACTTCTTCGTCGTAATCGTCGGGTAGCCCACCCTGTTTTTTGGCCAGACCCGCCTCTTCAAAGGACAGACTGTATCTACGCTGAATTTCTTCGGTAAGCTGCTTTCCACCAAAGAGCTGCTCACGAGTATAAATAGAACGGTCATCTGCCAGCACACTTAAAGTGGTCATTGTCGCGCCAATATCCAGAATAGCCACCACCATATCTTCCGGGCTGTTTCCCAATTGGCCCTGGATAAGTTCAAAGGCACGCTTCATCGCATGCGCTTCGATATCAACAATACGTGCTGACAGCCCACCCAGTTCCATGGCGGCCTCACGTAATTCAACGTTTTCTTTACGGCAAGCGGCTAACAGAACCTCTACCTGGTCGGGACTTTGCTCGGAAATTCCCTGCACCTCGAAATCAATAGAAACCTCGTCCAGCGGATAGGGAATATACTGATCTGCTTCAACGATTATCTGGTTTTCCATCTCATCATCGGTCAAGCTGGCATCCATCTCGATAACCTTGGTAATAACAGCAGACCCGGCTACAGCGACCGCTGCATTACTGGACCCTGCCTTGGATCTCGAAACCAGGCGTTTTAGAGCTTCACCTACGCCTTCGACATCACTAATATTCTTTTCTACGACGGCATTGGGTGGCAGTGGCTCCACTCCGTAGGATTCAACTCTGTACCTGCCATTTGATCGGGAAAGCTCCAACAACTTCACGGAAGTAGAACTTACATCAAGGCCGAGCAGTATATTAGACTTTTTTTGGAATAGTCCCACACTAAATTTCCTTATTAAACGCAGGTACTTACGTTGATCTTATACAGCATAACATTAGATACTACTCTCTTAACGAGAGCAACCCGATGTTGACTAAAAGTCAGCCAACCAACAATTAGGTGTACCCCACAAAATTGATATATTCCACCCAGCCAACATGTGAAACCTCATGACAACCAGAACTACACGTTTCGTTACCAGCATTATCTGGCTCATGGGCGCAGGATTATGTGCCGTAGTGCTCACTCTGGCAGGCACGTTCCTTTATTTGGACCCACAGATGCCTTCCGCTGCGAGTTACCGCAACGTTAAACTGGAAACGCCGTTGCGCATTTATAGCGACAATGGCGCCCTGTTAGCCGAATTTGGCACAAGAAGAGTAATTCCAGTTAATCGTGACCAGATTCCATCCCTGCTCGTCAGCGCTGTGCTGGATACCGAAGACAAACGCTTTTACTCACACAATGGTATAGATCTGATCTCTTTGTTGAATGATGTAATTGAGCTGGCTATAACCCAAAAAATCAGCTCAGGGGCAAGCACAATCACCATGCAATTGGCAAAAAATGTCAGTTTTTCGCTTGAACAGACATTTATACGCAAGTTTAAGGAGATGTTACTTGCACTGAAAATTGAACAGGAACTCAGTAAAGACGAGATATTAACTCTGTATCTTAACGTCGTGCCGTTTGGCAAACGGGCATATGGTGTGCAGGCAGCGAGCTTTACCTATTATGGAAAACCGCTGGATGAACTGAATTTGCCCCAGCTGGCGATGCTTGCAGGAATTCCACAAGCACCCGAAGCCGGAAATCCAATCAATGGCCCGGAGCGCGCTCTGCGCAGGCGTAATGTGGTGCTGGGCCTAATGTACAGTCAGGACTCCATTTCAAGGGAAGCCTACGAGCAAGCCATTATCGCTCCCATCAGCGCCCGCGTGCATCGTCGTGAGCTGGATCTGGACGCACCGTATCTGGCCGAGTGGGTTCGCCAGCAATTGCTGGATCAGTATGCAGAAGATTTGTACACCGGAGGATACGAAGTATTCACCACCATCGACGCACGCCTTCAAAAAGCTGCTGTCGAGTCGGTTCGCAAAGGCCTGATAGGCTACGATCGCAACCACGGTTATAGAGGCGCCGAAGATCATTTCGAACTCACCGACTACGGATACTCATACAAGGTAGCGAGTAACAATGGGACAGTTGAAGAAACTCCGGAAGTACCGGAACAGGAGAACGAACCAGAGCAGGAACCGCTCAAGGCACTGCTGTCAATTCTCGCATCCTACCCTGTACGCGGCGGTCTCCAGGCTGCATTAGTAACGGGCGTCGAAGAACAAAGCTTTTCCATGTTACTCGCCAATGGCGAAATGCATACGATGCCCTGGGAGGGCATGTCCTGGGCCAGATTGTATATAGATGCTAACAACAAATCCGGCTCCCCTGGCACAGCGTCAGACGTGGTTCGTGCAGGCGATCTTGTGCGGGTATACCGGTTTGGCGATACATGGCGCCTTACTCAACTGCCGGAAGTACAGGGTGCGCTGATTTCGCTGGATCCAAACAACGGCAAAATTAAAGCACTGGTTGGTGGATTTGATTTCAAACTAAACCAGTTCAATCACGTACTGCAGGCAACTCGCCAACCCGGATCCGGATTAAAACCCTTTGTCTATTCTGCTGCTATTGCAAATGGAGTCACGCCTTCAGACATATTTATGGACGCACCTCTGGTGTTTAGCGACTCAAACCTTGAATCCATTTATAGACCAAAAAATGATGGTGGCAGATATAATGGACCCACGCGCTTACGCGAAGCTTTGTATCGCTCGATTAACCTTGTTTCCATGCGCGTCCTGTTAAAGGTCGGAGCAGGCAGAGTGTTAAAACATCTGAGTAAATTTGGCTTTGATACGAGTAATTTTCCGCGCAATACCCAACTAGCCATAGGGGGTGGCACAATTGAAGTAACACCCATGCAAATGGCCCTGGCCTACACGGTGCTGGCTAATCAGGGTTTTCGCGTTGAAGCCAACATTATTTCCGAGATAAAGCGGCTGAGTGATGGTGTTATATACCAGGCAAATTATCCCGTTGTCTGTGATCCCTGCGAAGAGCAGGACGAACAGGAAAACGCAAGCGACTTCGAACTGCAAACAGAGGATAGTTTTCTGGAGTTGGCAAACACTGAAAACACAGATATCACGCAAAAACCCGTTCAACCCTTGCTGATACCCGCACAAAGCGTAGTTGAGAAGAGCAATATTTTTATTGTGAATTCCATGCTGCAAGACGTAATTCGTCGTGGCACAGGCAGGCGCGCAAATCGTGCATTTAAACGCAGAGACCTCTCAGGAAAAACCGGCACGACAAATGAAGCAGACACCTGGTTTAACGGCTACAACCGAAATCTCGTTACAACTACCTGGGTCGGCTTTAGCGATGGTCGACCATTGGGTGACGGTGAATACGGTTCAAATCGACCACTTCCCATCTGGATCGACTATATGCTGGAAGCTTTAAAAGACATGCCAGAAACCTCCAGGGAACAACCTGAAAATGTTGTATCGCTAAAGGTTGATCCGCAGACTGGCGAGCGCGCCAGACCGGGGCAGTCCAACGCCATATTCGAGTATTTTTTAAAAGCGCACCCACCCCGGGCCAATTCGGGCAACCACAACATCGGCAACAGTGGCGATGACGAACAGATTGTTCCGGACGACATATTTTAACAGCAAGCTCAAGCACTACTCACATGGAAAAATGCTTCTGTACCCTTTGACAATACTCTGCCAGATTTTCCATTTTTTCAGCAGCACTTTTTAAAGGCGAGGGCAGTGGTGCAAGTAATATTGAAGATAGAAATGCAAACGCTGTAGCATCCACAGTTCCCACCTCTGCTCCCATAAGAAATGCTTTACCACCCAAATAGTTCGAAACCGCTTCTAAATCCTGAATGCCAAAGTTGTATATCTGTTTCGGTGTATGACGCCCAATACCCTGCCCGTTTAGAGCCTGCCGCACCTGTTTATGAGCGATTTTGGGTGCAATCAGATTACCCGGCCAGGGAATGTCACCAAAAAAATGCTGTCTGATAACTGCCCAGTTTGACGTATCCATCCACCGACTATACAAAATAACCCAATACAGACGCTCTTCGCACAAACGGGTAAATGCATGACTAATCGCCAGGTTCTCAGTTGACAACGCGCCGTCAAATTTGGCACCACAGTTGTCTTCCAGATATTCTCGAATACATACGGAATCAGGAACAAGTTTCTGTCCATCCCGCAATACCGGCAATTTGGCATACGGCATTTTTCGAGGGTCCGACAGCTCCTCAAGCTCATACTCAAGACCAGCCAATTTAAGGAGAATTTCCACTTTTACGCAGAACGGGCTGGCACTGGATGCGCCAAATGCGGGCGGATACTGAATTAGGGTTAACATTTCAATGTTCCTGAATAATGGTTTGGTGAAAGTATGCTCCTTGTCTGTTGACACCGTGGTGGCATGAGGGACTTACACTATTATTCAAAATTCAATTTTAACTGTGCAAGAAATTTGTCCCAGGACTTTTCCGGATTCCTGTCATAACAAGAAAGCAGCACATTCAGTTCCTGAATTCGGTCTATGCGAAACACTCGAAAGCCTTTTCTAAGCTCACACCAACTTGCAAGTGTCCAACTGCGCCCCCAAAACACAAGGCCTAACGGTCGAATGCGACGGGTGCTTGTTTCACCCTTAAAATCTACATAATCGATATCCACATAGCGGCACTTGTCTACAGCTCGGCGTAGGGCGCCCAGAACATTAGCGTCTTTTTCATTTAACCGCGATTTACCAGAAAACAGCTGGGGGGAATTCACCCCACGTTTTTTACGATTGCCGGAAATGGCCTCAATTTTCGCAAAGGCTTGCCGCGCAGCTTGAGCAAGGTTCTCATCAGCAGTGGATTCAACCAATCTGGCACCAAAGGCCAGAGCATCCATTTCTTCATCGCTTAGAGAAATGGGTGGCAAGGAAAAGGTAGTAGCCACCGTAAATCCCTTACCTGCACTTCCTGTAACTGGAATTCCAGCAAGTCGTAAATCGTTGATGTGCCGATGGATGGTGCGCGTTGATAATTCCAGCCGCTGGGCCAGATAATCCGCTGTCGTTATTTTTCGACTACGGATTATCTCGATGATTTGAAAAAGACGGTCTACCCTACGCATTAGAACAACTACTGAACAATTTTAATCATATCGCCCGAACGAGGCTCCCCCAGGGGATAGTCGCCATTTATCAGACGCAGGGTCTCTTCGGCCGACTGTTTGATGGAACTTTTTTGTGCCAGTTTCCTATAAGTATCTCCAGGCTTACTTTCTATCAATCTTATACGCTGGTCATTGGCGAGTTTTAAATCATCGGCATTCATGGGCCGCATAGATTCAACCGCAGCCCGGAATTTTTTCCTGAACTCGTCCTGATCCATGTTTGGTCCGGCTTCTCCCCGAAAAAGATAAGTTCCATCATCCTGGTAAACCACCGCTATCAGATCAAGCTCAGCTGTTTTGTTGGAAGCATCCAGGCTACCAATATATGCCGTGGAATCTCCAAAAGTTATCGATTCGCCTTCCAGCAGGTCATCCCGTTTCAATTTGTCCTTTATATATTGTTCCGGTGTCAGTTCGGGGTCTCCATCCTGTTGTTGAAAATTAACAAAGGCCTGCGAAGCTCCATCGGGGTGCCTTGCCCAAACACGGTTACTGGAGTTACTCACATCCCAGTCATCCGGAAAATCCACTACCAGCCTAAGACCACTGTGATAATAGGAGTGGCCACGTACCAGACCTGCAGCCGCCTCATCTCCAAATACAAGGCCATCCAGAAATTTGTTAAAATCTTCTACTGGTTCAGCTAGCTCGTCAGGCAACAGGGACTGGGATTTTTGTACCGCTTCGTACAGTCGTTTATCATTTTTTGGATGCGTGGAAAACACTCCGTGATATCTCTGCCGGGCGTTCTGTACTTCGGTGGAAAAAGACTCATGATCCTTAAGTACCATAACAACCTGAATCATGGCAGTGGGGTTATAACCTGCGCGGGCCAGTGCTTCACCACCAAACTCGTCGGATTCCAGCTCCATTTCGCGGCCATACCCCGATACTATGGTAGCGGTGGCGGTATTGGACAGGTCCATTAGTTCACCCCGTCCGGTCATAACCGCAGCCACAAAGCCCGCAATATTGCCAAAGGTTGCTGTTCTTTTTTGTCGCTTCGCATGCGACAGTGCTACATGGCCAATTTCATGACCAATCACGGCTGCCAACTGATCCTCGGTATCCAGGTATGCAATTAGACCGCGGTTAATAAATATGTAGCCGTCGGGCAGTGCAAAAGCATTAACCGCAGGGTTGTCCAGCACACTAAAATAATACTCCTTGCCAGCCAAACCCTGCACACTTAATAAGCGCTCACCAATGTTCTGCACATAGGTTTGCCATTCTTCATCCTGGTAGATTTGGTCTTTTTCGACGAATTCGTTATAAAGCTTTTCGCCAGGACCGGCAAATAACGGAGCGCACAGCAGAAAGATGCCGAGTACACTGATTTTAAGAAATGGTTTGCTCAAGAACTAAATCCCTTTTCAGACGTGCATGCTTTATTAGAACACTATCCGAACAGGGAGTTTCAGTAACTTGTGGAGAATGGCCCGAAAATGGCCAAAACTGCTATTCTGAAGCGGTTTCCCTAACTGAACGGTTGCCAAAACGCTTTCTGAAACGTTCTACCCGGCCACCGGCGTCTAGAATTTTTTGCTTGCCTGTATAAAAAGGATGACAGGCAGAGCAAACTTCAAGGTGAATGTCCGCCTTTAGTGTCGAACGAGTGCTCACAACGTTGCCGCAGCTGCAAGTAGCCTTAATTTCATTGTATTCTGGATGTATGTTCGCTTTCATCGCCGTCCGCCTTTTAACAGGGCGCGCAGTTTATCAAACCGTCGCTATTTCGCAATAGCTTATATTGATTACAGCAAATGATCGAAAAACTTGCAGATAAATGCACAGTTCATGTAGCCGTGGCCAAACCACTCCGTCAGCTATACGACTACAGCCTGCCGGAAGGTATGGCTACGCCAGAACCGGGCGTAAGGGTACGAGTGCCGTTTGGCCGGCAAACGCTTATTGGCATGTGCATAAAGGTCACGAATCCTCATGAGACAAAACCCAGAAAGCTCAAACCCTTGCTCGAGATTCTGGACAAAAGCGCAGTCTTAAGCCTGGAAGTGCTTGCACTGGTGCAGTGGGCATCAGATTACTATCACTTTCCAATAGGAGAGGTTGTGTTCGCGGCTTTGCCTTCATTGGCAAGGCAGGGAGACCTACTGGTTCTCAGTTCAGACCCCGGCTGGAGGGTTGTACCAAATATGAATGCCAAGCCTGCAGCGAATGCTACGCGCCTGCGAGCGGCTCTGGAAATACTTGAGGGTATAACAGGTGCACAGGCCGAAAGTGTACTCAGAGGGCTTGGTGTACAGATACAGACACTGCGCAAACTGGAAGCTAAAGGCTGGGTCGAGAAAAGCATTCTCGCGACGCACCCGCATAAAATAGCCTCCCCGGCGGAATCTCCCCTAACCCTTACTCCAGAGCAAGAACACGTTGTTAAGGCCATTCAGCTTAATGCCTATAACTGCTATTTACTGAATGGCGTAACGGGTAGCGGAAAAACTGAAGTGTATCTACGCACTATTGCCCGTGTTCTGGAAAGTTCTCAAGAAGCCCAGAAGCAAACCAACCAGGTATTGGTTCTGGTACCAGAGATCGCGCTAACTCCGCAAACCCTTGCCCGTTTTCAGGCAAGGTTTCAGGGCGTAGACATAATGCACTCCGCACTTACCAATCGGGCCCGCGCCAACGCCTGGCTCAAATGCAAATCTGGTGATACTCGAATTCTGATTGGAACCCGGTCGGCCGTATTCACAGCATTTAAAAGGCTGGCGCTAATAGTCGTGGACGAAGAACACGACGGCTCATTCAAACAACAGGAAGGCTTTCGGTATTCTGCCCGCGATCTTGCGGTAAAGCGTGCCCGCGAACTAAATATTCCACTTATTCTTGGCAGTGCGACACCTTCGCTGGAATCCCTGTATAACGTGCAACAAAACAGGTACACAGAGCTTCGGCTCACTATTCGTACCACGGGCGCTCTACCTCCAAAAATAAAAATTCTTGATATTCGAGGGCACAAACTAAACGACGGCTTAAGCGACAAGTTAATTACGGTAATGCGTCGACACCTGGAAGCAGGAAACCAGGTTTTGCTTTTTGTGAACCGCCGAGGTTTCGCCCCCAGCTATTTATGCCCCGGTTGCTCCTGGTCAGCCAGTTGCAAACGTTGTGATGCGCGCTTAACTCTGCATAGCAAACCACCCGGACTGCAATGCCATCACTGTGATTTTCGTGCTCCCGTGCCCGGAACCTGCCCGGAATGCAAGCGCAGCGGTTTGATCGCTGTAGGGCTAGGTACACAGCGCAGCGAAGATAGCGTAAAAACTCTGTTTCCAGATATTCCGGTTATTCGGGTAGACCGCGATTCAACACGAAAAGTTGGCAGGCTGGAGACGCAGCTGGATCAAATAAACACCTCGGGGGCTGCCATTCTAATTGGCACACAAATGCTTGCCAAGGGACATCATTTTCCCTCGGTAACATTGGTAGGCATCGTAAATATAGATGCAGGTTTTTACAGTGCAGATTTTCGGGCCCCGGAACACACAGCACAACTTATAGTTCAGGTCGCCGGTCGCGCAGGTCGTGCAGACAAACCAGGCGAGGTATGGATTCAAACCTACAGCCCGGACAATCCATTGCTAAGAGCTTTGATCGAAAAAGGCTACAAAGGGTTTTGCGACTCAGAAATCGAAACGCGTCGAGCCTCGTCCATGCCACCATTTACCTATATCGCCATGTTACGCATAGACTCCAACAATCAAACCTTGTCGCAAAGCTGGTTGGCAGACTGGGCCACTCGCCTTCCTCCGCCACCGGGTGTTGAGGTTTTAGGCCCGGCACCTGCACCGCTTGGTAGAAAAGCCAACAGGTACCGCAGCCAGTGTCTACTTATCGCAAGCAGGCGAGCGCTGTTACACCATCATATAGAAACTATGTTGGCAAACATTCCGAAGTCCCGGGCTGGAGACATACGGTGGTCGTTTGATGTTGATCCTTATAATACTTATTAGAACGCAGGGAAGGATGGAGTGAGCCCCCTCTGCTTAGGGTAGAGCCTTTTATGCGCTGAGGGGGCTCACTCCATCCTTCCTTTCGGGGATTATCGTATAAACCTAACACTTGGTAGGGTGCTTAACTGAAATGTCTTCTGGTATTCGGGATTCGCCCGAGAGAACAAAGTGGATATTCCCCCCGCAGCGCATAAAAAGCTCTACTCTAAGCGGCGGGGGAAATATCCACTTTGTTCTCCCAGCCAAACCTTAATCCAAAAATGTTTTATCTAAACCCCTCCCTAGGTATGATGCACCCATGCCCCGCGACTACGCTAATCAGAAGAAAGCCCCACAAAAAAAAGCATCCGAGAAAAAGACCCGTGCCAAAAACAAACCAGCTCAGCGTAATCGGCGCAGCGAACAATCCGAAGGGGTGCAGTGGGGTACATTCGGCGGCGGAATGATCGCAGGCATTCTGTGTACCCTGGCAGCCGCGTTTTTACCCTCACAGTTTCCGGGAATGGGGCCCACACATAATGCGCCGGAACAATATGCAGACCCAAAACAGAGAGTAGGTCCAAAAACCAATTTCGAGTTCTTCGACCGGCTGCCAGCAGACGAAGTGGCAATCCAACGAGGCATCTATCAAGATTTGCGTCCCACAACAACACGCGAGAAAGTAGAGTATCTGCTGCAGGCGGTCTCGTTTCGTAAGTCTGAAGATGCTGAGCGCCTGAGGGCCAGACTATTGCTGTCGGGAATGGAAGCATTTACGGAACGCACCTCGGTTAACGGGTCCATCTGGTACCGGGTGCTCGTTGGACCTTTTTCTAACAAGACAGAGCTAAATCGCGCGCAAACCCGGCTTCGAGAACAAAACCTGAATCCATTGCCTATACAACGTCCATTACCCGCCCAGGATTCTCCATAACTTGAATTTCACTTCGGTCGCCCCCACTATCATCTCGTAGTGTTGTGGTCTACAGCACCCCCAGCTAACAGCAGTTCCGGAGGAATACTTACTTGGAGCAATTTAGAGGCACAACTATTGTCAGTGTACGGCGCGGTAACCAGGTAGTTATTGGTGGCGACGGTCAGGTCTCACTGGGCCAGACAATAATGAAGGGTAACGCCCGCAAAGTACGGCGGCTGGATAACCACCCCGTGCTAGCAGGGTTTGCAGGCGGTACTGCCGATGCATTCACCCTGTTTGAACGCTTTGAAGCGCAACTGGACAAATACCAGGGCCAGCTTGTCCGCGCCGCCGTGGAACTTGCAAAAGAGTGGCGTTCCGATCGCGCATTACGTCGTCTTGAGGCATTGCTGGCAGTTTGTGATGCCAAATCTTCCCTGATAATCAGTGGCAATGGTGATGTAATTGAGCCGGAAGAAGGTCTGATAGCCATTGGTTCAGGCGGACCCTACGCGCAGTCTGCTGCCCGGGCCCTGTTACAGAAAACTGATCTCCCGGCGCTGGAAATAGTAGAAAGCAGTCTGGCCATTGCCGCCGACATTTGTGTTTACACTAACCACAACACCACCATCGAAAGCCTTTCGACCGACCTGGAGGGTAAATAATGACGGTAATGACACCGCGAGAAATCGTACATGAACTTGATCAGCACATTATCGGTCAGGACGAGGCCAAGCGCGCTGTGGCAATCGCCTTAAGAAACCGGTGGCGACGCCTACAATTACCTGAAGATTTACAGGAAGAAGTTGTACCCAAAAATATTTTGATGATTGGCCCAACGGGCGTCGGAAAAACCGAAATCGCCCGTCGCCTGGCAAAACTTGCTGGGGCTCCATTCATAAAGATTGAGGCTACAAAATTTACAGAAGTAGGCTATGTAGGTCGTGACGTGGAATCCATCATTCGCGATCTGGCAGACACCGCTGTCAAAATGCTCAGAGAAACCCAGCTGGAAACCGTAAAGGTGCGTGCGGAAGATGCCGCCGAAGAACGTATTCTGGATGCCCTGTTACCAGAACCGAAAGCCATGGGTTTTGGAGAGGAAAAGTCCGCACCCGAGTCAAACACCCGCCAAATGTTCCGCAAGAAGTTACGCGAAGGCGAGCTCGATGATCGCGAAATCGAGCTGGAAGTCGCACAAACCCAGGTGGGTGTAGAGATTATGGCACCACCCGGTATGGAAGAAATGACCAGCCAGTTACAAAACATGTTTTCCAGTTTGTCGTCAGATCGCAAAAAAACCGCACGGCTAAAAGTAAAAGATGCCTTTCGCAGATTGCGTGAGGAAGAAGCCCTGAAGCTTGTTAACGAAGAAGAGCTG
>Ga0256847_1000268_pt1 | contig 35511 bp, 32 predicted proteins | sample TeddybearmetaG_FD_189099 | JGI IMG/M metagenome (GOLD analysis project Ga0256847, IMG submission 189099) | Hydrothermal vent microbial communities from East Pacific Rise, Pacific Ocean - Teddybear | ecosystem: Environmental > Aquatic > Marine > Hydrothermal vents | place: Pacific Ocean: East...
TGTGGAAGATGCTGCGGAAACCAACTCCCGAGAGGACATTTCTGCTCATTCGTTTGTTAAGCATTAGTCCCCACAACAAGACCGCTGCGAACTTGAACCCGGCGTGAATATACTGCCTGACTTTTTACGTCGTCAACTACAGTACAGACCCAGTCTGCTAAAAATAATGGACAATATTGGCTGGTTATTTTTTGAACGTGTGATCCGACTGGGCGTTGGCCTGTTTTTGGGTGTATGGCTTGCCCGCTATCTGGGACCAGAACAGTTTGGATTATTCAGCTATGCAGCGGCCTTTGTTGCACTGTATGGTGCTTTAGCCTCTCTGGGTCTTAACGGCATAGTAGTGCGGGAACTGGTGAAAACACCGACACTTTGCAATGACATTCTGGGTTCGGCCCTGCTTTTGCGCATATTGGGCGGCCTGGCTGCTCTCGCGCTGGCAATCGCTTCGGTAATTTTTCTGCGGGCAGAGGATGCTCTGAGTAGATCTCTGGTTGCCATACTGGGCCTGAGTCTGGTATTCAAATCCAGCGACATATTCAGATACTGGTTCGAATCCCAGGTTCAATCCCGCTATGTTGTGTGGATAGAGAGCAGTGTTTTTCTCGCTATATCCGCCATTAAAGTAATTATGATTGTACAACAGGTACAGTTAGTAGTATTCGCCTGGCTGGTTCTGGCAGAATCGGTGCTAATTTGTGCAGGATTGATCAGCATATACCTCAAACGTGGAGGCATGCTAACAAACTGGTCACCTTCCCTGAGCCGTGCCAGAACCCTGTTTAAAGATTCCTGGCCACTTGCTATTTCAGGCATCGCGATAATGATCTACATGCGAATCGACCAGATAATGTTAGGCGCCATGGAGGGAGATCGAGCGGTAGGCATTTACTCAGCAGCGGTAAAGATAAGCGAACTCTGGTATATGATTCCGGTAATTATCGCCGCCTCTCTGTTTCCTGCGATCATTGAAACCAGGCTTCAGGACAAACAAAAATACCTGGAACGACTACAGTCCTTAATGAACTTGTTAGTATTACTGGCGCTTGTGATTTCCATAACCATCACTTTTGGAACACAACAAATCACCGGATTCCTGTACGGTGAAAATTTTTCAGGCGCTGCTGATATATTGGCAATTCATGTATGGGCCTGCATTTTCGTATTTTTGGGAACCGCCGGGGGTAAGTGGTATCTAGCGGAAAATTTACAAAAAATTCAATTGTATCGAACCATTAGCGGCGCAATAATCAACATATGTTTAAACATAATTCTAATTCCAATATATGGTGGCATTGGAGCAGCAATAGCTACCGTAGTTAGTTATACCTTCGCTGCCTACTTATTGGATGCCAGTTCAAAGTCCACACGCAAACTATTTTGGCTGAAGACACGGGCAATTTTCCCCGGGCCATTCAACGTATTGTTCAAACGATGAAAAATTTTCTCAAATCTACTTTGCCTACACCAATTTGGCAGATGCTGATAAAACTGAGGAATCTTTATTTTGATGGTTATGCCCTGAAATCTTACTCCCAGGAGGGAGAAGATATGATTCTAAGAAGGGTGTTTGAAAAAAAATCCGATGGATTTTATGTGGATGTGGGAGCGCATCATCCCAAACGCTTTTCCAATACCTATTTTTTCTACAAACGCGGCTGGAAAGGAATTAATATAGATGCCATGCCCGGCAGCATGAAATTGTTTGATAAGGTTCGCGGGCGCGATAAGAATCTTGAGTTAGGAGTAGGTGAAGAGAGCGCTGTGTTAAGTTACTACATTTTTAACGAACCAGCCCTTAATGGCTTTTCACAGAAATTATCAGAAGAAAGAAACTCAGCAGGGTCACAGAATATTTTACTGGAAATAAAAGAAATAGAGGTCAGGTCGTTGGCGGAAATTCTGGACGACCATCTACCTGCTCAGCAGAACATCGATTTTCTGAGTATCGATGTTGAAGGGTTTGATCTTAAAGTATTGAAATCCAATAACTGGTCAAAATATCGACCCGATTATGTATTGGTAGAAGTACTGAACAACGACTTTAAGACACTCGATAACCACCCAATAAGCGATTTTATGCAACGGCAAAACTATGTACCATTTGCAAAGTGCATGAATACCGTGTTTTTCGCGCAACAAAGAGTTTTGACAGAAAAGTGATTGCGCAACAATATGCAACCTTATACGAGGAAGTGTTATCTCCATGAAAACTGCACTAATTACTGGTATCACCGGTCAGGACGGATCCTACCTGGCGGAACTGTTGCTGGAGAAAGGCTACAAGGTGCACGGAATAAAACGCCGGGCATCCTCATTTAATACCCAGCGCGTCGATCACATCTATCAAGATCCCCACATTAAGCACCAGAATTTTATTCTGCACTACGGCGATCTGTCAGACACCTCTAACCTGACCCGAATAATCCAGCAAGTACAGCCAGATGAAGTATACAACCTGGGTGCTCAATCTCATGTAGCGGTTAGTTTTGAATCTCCGGAGTACACTGCCGATGTGGATGCCCTGGGAACGTTGCGCTTACTGGAGGCTATCCGTTTTCTTGGTCTTGGGGACACTACACGTTTTTACCAGGCTTCAACATCAGAGTTATATGGCCTTGTACAGGAAACACCACAACGGGAAAGTACGCCATTTTATCCGCGATCTCCCTATGCAGTCGCCAAGTTATTCGCCTACTGGACCACCGTCAATTACCGTGAAGCCTATGGTATGTATGCCTGTAACGGTATCTTGTTCAACCACGAATCTCCCAGGCGCGGCGAGACATTCGTCACCCGAAAAATCACCCGTGGTCTGTGTAACATTGCACAAGGCCATGAGGACTGCCTTTATCTTGGTAATCTGAATGCTTTACGTGACTGGGGGCACGCCAAAGACTACGTACGCATGCAGTGGTTAATGTTGCAACAGGATCAACCGGAAGATTTTGTCATAGCCACAGGCGAGCAATACTCAGTTCGGGATTTTGTATGTTGGACAGCACAAGCCCTGGGCCTCACTTTACGATTTGAAGGAGAGGGAGATTCTGAAGTGGGTATAATAACCAGCATAGAAGGTAACCTGGCACCGGCACTAAAAATCGGTGCAAACATTGTCAGAGTCGACCCCCGTTATTACAGACCTGCTGAAGTGCAGACCTTGCTGGGAGACCCCACCAAAGCAAAACTAAAATTGGGCTGGCAGGCTGAAATTTCCGCCCAACAAATGTGTGCAGAAATGGTCGAGGAAGATCTTCGAATAGCTCAAAAACAGGAGCTGCTCAGAAAACATGGATACGAGACACCAGCAGCCATCGAATAGAAATGGTAGATAAAGACAATGGCTAGAGATCTAACACAAAATTTATTCGTAGCTGGCCACAGAGGTATGGTGGGTTCAGCTATCCTGAGAAAACTTCGCGACCTGGGTTATCAAAACCTGATTACACGAAACCGTCAGGAGCTCGACCTGCTGAATCCCGTTTCCGTACAGAATTTTTTTTCGGAAAATGAAATTTCTGTTGTATATCTCGCGGCAGCAAAAGTAGGGGGTATTCATGCAAACGATACATACCCGGCCGAGTTCATTTATCAAAACCTGATGATTCAAACCAACGTAATCCATTCAGCACATGTTTCAGGCATTGAGAATTTACTATTTCTGGGTTCTTCCTGCATTTATCCGAGAATGGCAGACCAGCCAATACAGGAGTGTTCATTACTGACTGGACAGGTTGAGCCTACCAATGCCGCTTACGCAATTGCTAAAATCGCAGGCATTAAAATGTGCGAAGCTTACAATCGTCAGTATGAACATGACTATCGAAGCGTTATGCCTACAAATCTTTACGGCCCGGGCGACAACTATCACCCAGAGAATAGTCATGTAATCCCGGGACTGCTTAACCGTTTTCACACAGCGGCAAGAGACAAAACCGATGAAGTCTCTGTGTGGGGAAGCGGCAGGGCAAAGAGGGAATTTCTACATGTTGATGATCTGGCTTCCGCATGCATACATGTTATGGAAATAGATAAAAAAAAATGGGCGAAAAGTAGAGACCCTGGTTGTTCGCATATCAACATTGGTTATGGCAGTGACGTGAGTATTGCGGAGCTTGCCAGGTTGGTCGCAAAAACCGTGGGGTTCGAAGGAAAAATAGTGTTCGACACTACTAAGCCGGATGGCACCCCCAGAAAATTACTGGATAATACTGCCATCCACCAGCTTGGCTGGCAGGCCAGCCACTCACTGGAAGCCGGGCTCCAGGAAACTTATAGAGCTTATCAACAACTCCAGGTAGAAGAGCCGAGGATGTGACTTCGAGCCGCATCCACAATACACGCTTTACAATAGTCACCTCGACATTCAACTGCGCAAAAGCACTGGAGAAAACAGCACAATCCATCAGAGCTCAGAACTATCAAAATATTCAGTGGATAATAATTGATGGCGCATCCAGCGATACCACACTCGACATTGTTAAAATAAATTCCGATATTATTAGTAACTGGATGAGTGAACCCGACAAGGGCATATATGACGCATGGAACAAATCTGCACCCCTGATTGACGGAGACTGGGTTCTGTTTATGGGGGCTGGAGATCGCTTTTTTTCCGACGAAGTACTATCGGAGATGTGCATAAAAGTAACTGAACTACCCACCGATTGTGTACTATTTTACGGTAACGTTCAGATCGAAAAACCGGATGGCACACCACGTTATGTTTCACGCAAACCGGATCTTGAGTACTGGGAATTTGGCAGACCCGCATTACCCCACCATCAGGGAGTATTCTCACATCACACCCTGTTTGAACAGGGAGAACCATTTGACTGCAGCTACAGGATTGCAGGGGACAGCAAATTTTTGCTCGGTGTTATTTTGAACAACATCGCAGTTCATCTGGACCGCACTGTTGCACGGATGGTGGATGATGGTGTTAGCAACACCTACCAACATATTCACTTCACTCAACAGGAGATTAATCGATTATGCAGTGAACTGTCTGTGAGCGTACCTTTGTACCAACGTTTTAGATCCAGAACGAACCGGATGACGTATTACGTCGCCTACCGATTTCTACCTGACGCCTTTACCAGAAGCATGCAAAAATTTATGGACCAGGTTCGGCGAGTCGCAGGTGGAATTATAAAATGAACATCGTACTCCTGATTACCGGCTTGTCGAGAGCAGGTGCAGAACGGCAAGTGTGTGACCTTGCCGATCAGTATGTCGGTCTCGGGCATAGAGTATTATTAATTTCTCTAACTGCCGAAATCATACAAACACCAACCAGCAAACATGTGCAACTGGAATGCCTGAATATGCAGCGCACTGTGGGCAGTTTTCTCACTATTTACATTAAACTGCGTACCCAAATCAAGCAGTTTAAGCCCGACATACTACACAGCCATTTAATTCACGCCAATTTACTGGCGCGCCTGTTGAGGCTAAGTATCGTAATTCCAAAATTAATCTGTACCGCTCACAACACTCGAATCGGGGGGCGTTTCAGCACGCTGGCCTATCGGCTTACCGATCGCCTGGCTAACATATCTACCAATGTCAGCACTGAAGCGGTACAGGTCTTCATAGATGCAGGTGCCACGCGGCAGGGACGCATGGTTACTATGCACAATGGTGTTAATACCGATGTTTTTCATGCGGTTCAAAATTCCGGAATGGATGTGCGAAAAGAGCTGAGGCTAAGTAAACACACGCCATTATTGTTGGCTGTCGGTCGTTTGACGGAACAAAAGGATTATCCAAACCTGTTTCACGCATTCGAACAGGTCCTGCAGATCCACGGTTCCGCAAGGCTTGCAATTGCTGGTACGGGCACACTTAAGCTCTCATTACTGGATAGTGTTAAAAAACTGGGTTTAGAAGATCGAATAATTTTTCTTGGTTCACGCGATGATGTACCTGCTCTGATGAACGCAGCCGACGTTTTGGTACTGTCTTCTGCCTGGGAAGGCTTCGGCCTTGTAGTTGCAGAGGCAATGGCCTGCGAGTGTTTAGTGGTCGCCACAGACAGCGGAGGCGTGAAGGAAGTGCTTGGCGATAGCGGGCGTCTGGTACCCCCACAGAACAGCAGCGCCCTGGCTGCGGCTATAAACGAGGTGCTGTCTCTGGACGCGCCGAAAAAAGATCAGCTGCATTCACGCGCCAGAGCAAGAGTGTTGAAACACTACTCGATAAAATCTGCTGCACAACGCTGGATTAAACTGTACGAAGCATAGTTTTACAGTGGTCGCATTATAGCCTTTCTCAGATCTACCATCTCGCCATCCTCGGAAAGGGACACATCTCCACCCCAGGCGCGAATACCCAGAGATTGGAACAAAGCCTCTGTGTCCGGAAACTCTGTCGAATTCACCCAGCGTCGGTACTCGCTCATAAATACATGATGCCCCGACAATGCATCCAGTTTTTTCATCAATTCCCTTCCCGACCAGGTACGGTTGGAGGGTAAACAACACACTGCAAGTTGTTGTAGTACGGAATCCAGAGATTGTTTACCCCTGGAAACTCGCCGCAGCGCCACGTCTGCCAGCAACATAATGGCTGCACCGCTCCAATACATGCGCATAGTGCGGTTTTCACCATTATCGCGAATAGACTGCGCCAGGGATTGCGTATAATTATCCCGGTGTCCACGTTGAAAGCCCTTATACAATTTATCCCAGGCCTCTACCTCACTTAAATCACCGGCACGGGCACGAAGCACGTTCTGATAATAACTTGCCACCCCTTCCGAGAGCCACGCATCGGCGCTGTTTACATAGGGAATTAGCAAATGACTGAATTCATGCGTCGCCGTCCAGTCACGCATAAATTGGTCCAGATCTGCTGAGGGTTTAATAAAAAACTGGACCGCTGATCCCCCTCGACGTAGTACCCGTGCAAAGGGTACTGCGGACTTACTGCGGCTCATTCTGCCTTCAGTACCTTCAACTGACACCAGTAACACCTGTACCCGCTGTACAGGAAACTCTCCGTAACTCTGTAACACATGGCTGGCGACGGTCTTAATCCAACGCATCAACTCCCGTTCGCCAACTTGCTTGGAAGTGCGGGTGTTACCCCCTTTTAAATACACAACATCTAGTCGAGCTTTACCCACGCGTAACCGCGTATTGTTAAACGGACCAAATGCCACCTGCGGATTCCAGCCGCTTGCGCTGGCTGAGAACTGATATTTGGTGAAATCGGAATCCATGGGCATCCAGGGTGCAGATACCTGTATACCGGGCGGTAGCTGAAACTGGATCGTATAACTATTGCTTCCTTCTGGCTCCAGCAGCCATATATCGGGGTTGGACAAAATATTTTCACCAATGCGCGATATATTCCGATCCATTTTTTGCTGCTCATTTCGATTCAATGCGTGTCGCAGGCGAAATATATAACTTAAACATGCATCCTGTTTTGTGCGTGACGTACCTAAGCGGACCCTTCCACCTCTGATAATCCTGGGCTCAGAGTTTAGACGTATGTCACCAAACGAAGTGAGATAAGCTTGTGAGTCCAGTTTAAAACCGTGTACCTCACCATCACCAAAACAAGCCTGTACGTGCAACTGTTCAGACGAGTCCAGACGAATGTGGTAGGCAATATTTGCCTGGACAGTTCTGGCAGGCGATAGCAAAAAGCAGACTATCAAGCATAAAGGCAGTTTCATTGAGGGCATGTAAGTGAGACTAACAGTGAAGGTTTTGGTTCTGCTGGCAATCGAAGATACATTGGACGTTTATGCATTTTGATCAATTATGACCTATTATCAATATACACGATCTTCCCGGGAAAATGCGCATTTGTCAGTATCCAGTGAACGCCGAATACGCATTTTGCAATCGATTAACGATATAGATGCAGACCAATGGAATGGGTGCGCCAACCCGGCGTCTCAGCACTTTAATCCCTTCTTAAGCCATTGTTTTCTGCGCGCCCTGGAAGACAGCAAGAGTGTTGGTCCCGGTACCGGATGGCAATCTTTCCACCTTGTTCTGGAAAATGCTGATGGCTCAGAAACTTATGGTTTGATGCCCCTGTACGTAAAAGGCCATTCCCAGGGGGAATATGTATTTGACTATGCATGGGCAGATGCCTGGCAAAGAGCAGGCAAAAACTATTACCCCAAGCTGCAAAGCAGCATCCCATTCACACCCGCAACGGGCAGACGTCTGCTAGTGTGCGATGGACAGAATCCCGCGGAGATTCAAACCCAGCTCATGAACGGCGCACTGCAGGTGGCAGAGGAAATGGACGTATCTTCCTTACATTTAACGTTTTTACCAAAGCCGGAATGGGACAGCCTGGGAGCCATGGGATTGCTGCAACGAATGGACCAGCAGTACCACTGGGAAAACCAACGCTACGCAAACTTTGAGGCCTTTCTGGATGCCCTGACATCCAAAAAACGCAAGAACATAAGACGTGAGCGTAAACAGGCACTGGAAAACAACATTAGTGTGGAACTGTTGCAAGGTGAAGCCATAAAGGAACACCATTGGGATGCTTTTTATACTTTCTATATGGACACGGGCGATCGTAAGTGGGGCACACCCTACTTAAGTCGGGAATTCTTCAGCCTGGTAAGTGCCTCCATGGCAACAGACATTCTACTGATAATGGCCAGTCGCAATGGACAATATATTGCCGGCGCGCTCAATTTTGTTGGCTCGGAAACTCTGTATGGGCGCAACTGGGGCTGCATCGAACACCACAGGTTTCTGCATTTCGAAATTTGCTATTACCAGGCTATTGAATATGCCATTGACCATGGTTTGAAATTTGTGGAGGCCGGTGCTCAGGGGGCCCACAAGATTGCTCGCGGGTATGTTCCCAGGGCAACTTTTAGCGCGCACTGGATTAAGGACGAGGGCTTTCGCGCAGCCGTCGCCAACTATCTAAAAGAAGAGCGTGGCCATGTGCTATCGGACATAAATCATCTGTCACAACATATCCCCTTCAAGCGACAGGACCAGACGCCTGACAAAGGTCTGTAAGCGCAGGGTGTTGGATGGGCCCATACGCATAATCTGTTTTTGCAGAGGGCTCAAGGATTCCAGTTTGTCATCTGCAAAACGGTAAAGCACTCTGGGTTGCTTAAGTTCTATATCCCCGTGCAACACCGGGGTGGCCAGCACCTGATCGATAGCGGTAAACAGCAAAGTCTGCCCTTTTATTTCTTTTATCCCCAGTTCTTGCAGAGCCTCTGCAAGTAGAGGTTGAAAAACGACGAGTAGTTTGGCCGAAGGTTCCACTGGCAATGTCAGGATTGCTTCCACCAGTGGGTCATATCGGGCATACGCCTGGCTATCCAGGATTATTTTTTTACCATATTTGATTACCTTGAATTTACCCTGTGGCACCAAAAAACCCAACTGCCGACGCGGCAGCTCACCGCGTGCTGCATTTTCTACAATTACTGCAAAACGACGCACCAGGTCATCACGATTAGTCCACCGCTTCCAAAGCAAATCCGAACTCAGAGCAGCAACCTGGTCTCTTGCATACAAATCACTCTCGTTTAGAGGCGGCAGTACTGGTTGCTTTTCTGGGGTCGCAACATGCTCAAACATTGCAACCGGGGCTTCTCTCTTTTGCCTTTCTACGGGCGGAGGTTGAAGTACAGTGACCTCAGCTGGCAGCCCAAGCACACCAGAATCCGGAATTTGATCCTGACTGTTATCAGAACTAAAATTAAACCAAAGTAATACCACTATCAATGCTAATGCGAGCACCCCTACCAGATAAACCCTCATGTGCATGGTCCAAGCCTCCTCGACTACAGCGACAACTGCGATTATCTGTGCAGTCTCCGATTATTTGACCACAAAAATGCCCACTTAACTCCATTTGCTGTGAAATTCCATTATCATTTCACAATTCATTGGCAATTTAATGCATCCAATTATTCCGGGACCCTACAAGCATGACACATACCGCAATCAATCAAATTCTTGAATACGCCATTGAGCCAGGTCAAACCGTTTCGGTAGCAGGATGGGTTCGTTCTAGACGTACCTCAAAAGGTGGTTTTTCCTTCATAAGTGTTCACGACGGTTCAGGATTCGACCCCATACAGGTGGTTGCCGACCAGGCCCTGGATAATTATGAAAGCGAGATAATGAAAATCGGTGTGGGCTGTTCCGTTGTTGTAAATGGCACCATTGTAGAAAGCCAGGGTAAAGGCCAGGACAGAGAGGTTCAGGCCAGTTCGGTAGAAGTTCTGGGTTGGGTCGATGACCCGGAAACCTATCCAATCGCCAAAAAACACCATACCTTTGAATACTTACGCGGTGTCGCGCACCTGCGACCCAGAACCAATAGTTTTGGTGCAATCGCAAGAGTGAAAAATGCCATTGCACAGGCCACCCACAGTTTTTTTTCAGGAGAGGGTTTTATCTGGTTAAACACCCCGATCATCACAGCCAGCGACTGTGAAGGCGCAGGAGATATGTTCCGGGTAAGCACTCTGGATCTAGCCAATCTGCCCATTAAAAACGGCCAGCCGGATTTCGAGCAGGATTTTTTCGGCAAAGAAGCGTTCCTTACAGTATCCGGACAACTCAACCTGGAGAGTTATTGTCTGGCTATGAACAAGGTATACACTTTTGGACCTACTTTTCGGGCCGAAAACTCCAACACCACCAGGCACCTTGCCGAATTCTGGATGATAGAACCAGAGATCGCGTTTGCTGATCTGGAGGACAACGCCCGACTGGCTGAAAAATTTCTGAAAAGTGTTATTGCTGAAGTGCTAAAAACCCTGCCCCGTGATATGCAGTTTTTTCAGGAACGAATTGACCCTACGGTACTCGACCGGCTGCAATCCGTTATTGAAAGCAAATTTGTACGTATGGACTACACCGATGCCATCGACATACTTAAAAAATCCGGAAAAAAGTTTGAGTTTCCAGTAAAATGGGGACTGGACCTGCAGTCTGAACATGAGCGATTTCTCACAGAAGAGCATGTGCAGGGCCCTGTAATCGTGGCGAATTATCCGCAATCCATAAAGGCTTTCTACATGCGTCTGAACGACGATGAGAAAACTGTAGCCGCAATGGACGTACTGGTACCAGGCGTTGGTGAGATAATAGGTGGAAGTCAACGCGAAGAACGCCTTAGCGTGCTGGATAGTCGCATTGAAGACAGGTTGAAAGATGAGCTGTGGTGGTATCGCGATCTGCGCAGGTATGGCACTGTGCCCCACTCCGGATTCGGTCTGGGACTTGAACGCCTGGTGTTGTACATTACAGGAATGGAAAATATTCGTGATGTGATCCCATTTCCCCGTGTGCCCAACAACGCCAGTTTTTGAAACTCATTTTTAGCTAACACCTGCCAATGCTAAAATCGTTACTTAGACTACGAGTTTTTATTCACCCCTACAGGGGGCGTTTGTTAGTGGGTATCTTCGCCTTCTTGTTAGCGCGATTCTTTGAAGCCTTGGTACCGTACTTTATGATGCTAGGCATTGACAAAATTGGAGCGAGTGATTTTAATCTGCTGTACCCCGTGTTGGGTATCATCGGCAGTATACTGGGTCGTTTTATCGTAGTGGCCTTTGCGCGTATCACGGTACGCCGCGTAAGCCTTAATATGGCATTTGATCTGCGACAACGTTTTTACGAACAGCTACAACTTCAGGGCTCACGCTTTTTTAACCGTTATTCTATCGGTGACATGATGACCCGGGCAGTAGCTGATATATCTCTGGTGCAGCGCTTTATTGCCATGGGTACTATCCTTCTGGTTATTCTTGTATTTGCCACGCTGGTAGGTTTTGGCTTTATGCTAAGTCTCTCGCCAGAACTAACCCTGCTTGTTCTACCACCTTTGCCGCTGGTATTCGTTTACGCCTATTATTCATCCAGAAAAATGGGAACTACCTCTGCCCTGGTGCAAAACAGGCTTTCAGATATTGGCACCCACGTGCAGGAAAACTTATCGGGTATTCGTACCATCCAGGCAATGGTGCAGGAAGAAAATGAAATAAAACGCTTTTCGGTAACCAATCAGCAGTACGCAGACGCATTTTACCAACAGGCAAGAATAAACAGCCTGATGATGGCCTGGATGCCGGTGTTTTCTGCGATAAGTATTATTATCGTATTAGGATACGGCGCTACGATGGTACAAAACGGTAGCTTGAGCGTGGGCGCCTTTGCAGCATTTTTTATGTATATAAATATGGTTGTACAACCCTTTCGCGTAGCCGGTTTTATGGTAAATCTTTTTCAGCGGGCCGCCATCTCTACCAACAGGCTCTTTGAGGTGTTCGACCTGGATCCCGAAATAGAAGACCGGCCAAGCGGCTCAACCCCGGTCACAATTAAGGGCAATCTTGATTTACGAAACCTAAGCTTTCGCTACCCCGACTCTGATACAAATGCGCTCGACGACGTAAGCCTCGAAATAGAACAGGGGGAATCTATCTGCATTATGGGTCGCGTGGGCTCGGGTAAAACCACGCTGTTGAAACAAATCGTTCGCTTGCTCGATACACCAGCGGGCCAGGTCTATGTGGACGGTTTTGACGTACGGGACTACCCGCTTGAACAACTACGAACCCAGATAGCCTATGTTCCCCAGGATACCTTTCTGTTTAGCGACTCCCTCAGTGACAATCTGAGTTATGACGATGCGGAACGAGAAGCTGAAGCGATCTGGCAGGCGGCAGAATCCGCAGATTTAAAAAATACCATCAAAGCATTTCCCGACCAGATGCAAACTATGGTGGGAGAACGTGGAGTAACCCTGTCAGGTGGACAAAAACAGCGGGCCACTCTCGCGCGCGGATTAATTCGTAACGCACCAGTCCTGATTCTCGACGATTGCTTTAGCAGCGTTGATACGCAGACAGAGGAACATATTCTTTCAGAACTTAAGAGGCTGAGAAAAAAACAGACCACCATTTTAGTTTCACACCGAGTATCAACCGCCCGACACTCCGATCGAATTGTTATTCTGGCAGATGGAAAGATAGGTGAAGTCGGCAGCCACGATTCACTTATAGAGCTTGGAGGTTACTACGCTGAGCTTGAAAAAATTCAACGCGAAGGCCAACGAGACGACAACCCAGGCGCCGCATTTTCTGACCCGGATCGCTCTGCATGAATACAGAAAAACGCGACTACAGCCTATTTGATGCGGAGCTTTCCGGACAGGTACTTTCTCTAAAATTACTAAGACGCCTGTTGTCCTGGATGAAACCTTACCGTAATACTCTGCTGGTCAGCGGTGTTTTGATACTTGTTTCTTCCACCCTGCAAGTGCTGATGCCAGTGATTCTTTCTCTGGTGGTAATCGATCACATCATTATGGGTGTAACGGATCATCTCGCACCGGACATGGGCACTATAGCCGCGGCGGAATTCCTGGGAGAAACATTCTCCTTAACACCCTTGTTGGGCTCCTGTCTCCTCTACGCGATCGTCCATCTGTTATGGACTATAACCGGCCATCTGCATCGTATGACCTTAACGGCTTCCGTAATTAACGGATTACGGGATTTGCGGCTGGACCTTTTCAGGCATCTGGAAACGCGCCCCTCCTCTTTCTATGACCATGTTGCCGTGGGTCGGGTAATGACACGAGTCACCAATGACATTGAAGCCCTGTTTGAGCTATTACGAGGGGTCGGCACCCTCATTGGCGAGTTTGTACCGTTTTTTGTAGCCCTGGTTGTTTTATTTGTAGTGAACGCAAAACTTACCCTGATTTTGTTGCTGGTAATCCCGGTAATGGGCTTGGTCACGACCTTGTTCCGACGAATCACGCAAAAGCTGTTCAGGGATGTCAGAATGTCCCTGTCTGCCCTAAATCAAAACCTGCAGGAAAACCTGTCTGGTCTGCAGGTTGTTCAGATCAGCGAAAGACAGAAGTATAATCTGACCAGATATACCGGCATAAACAAACGCAATCGCAATCTTGAAAAAGAAACTGCCACCATTGAAACTATGTACGGTGCCTTTACCGACAGTGTTTCCGGGATCGCTCTGGCGATGATTATTTACTATGGTGGAGGCGCTGTGGTACAGGACGAGATTAGCCTGGGCGGACTGGTTTTATTTACGCGCTTTATCGATATGTTATTTCATCCAATTGTAGTTCTTGGTGAACAAACCAACATACTGTTTCGGGCCATGGCCAGTGGAGAACGTATTTTTCAAGCCCTGGACTGGAATGAAAAAGTAAGAGAACCCGAACGTCCGGTTCAACTTCCAGCTCGTTTACAGGGAGAGCTGGAATTCAGAAATCTCGATTTTTCCTACCTGCCGGGGCAAGCTGTACTTCGTGACATTTCCTTTACCATACAGGCAGGCGAAAAACTGGCCATTGTAGGACCAACCGGTTCAGGAAAGAGTACCCTTATTCGTTTGTTAGGACGGTTCTACGATTTTGATCATGGTAAAATTTTTCTGGATGGCGTAGATCTAAACCAGATACATAGCCACGACCTAAGAAAAAGAGTAGGCATCGTACTACAGGATTTCCACATTTTTTCGGGTAGCATTTACGACAACATTGCACTTGGAGACCCCACAATAACGCGCGAAATGGCCAAAAAGGCTGCCACTACGGTAAATGCAGATCAGTTTATTCGCCAACTACCTAAGGGCTATGACACCCAACTGTCTGAACGGGGCCAAAACCTGTCTCAGGGTCAAAGACAACTACTGGCATTTGCACGTGTTCTGTCGGCAAACCCCGAAATTTTAATTCTGGATGAAGCCACGGCCAATATAGATACCGAAACAGAAATACTCATTCAGGATGCACTGGAAAAACTCACAGTCAACAGAACATCCATTCTTATCGCACACAGATTACAAACCATACAGGAAGCAGACCGAATTCTGGTACTAAATAATGGGGCGGTTGAAGAGCTGGGTTCGCACGCCGAACTCATTCAAAACCGGGGTATGTACTTTCGCCTGCATTCCCTGCAATTTCAGGATCAGGAATAGTGCGTTATTTTATTTCTGTTTGACTGGACGCTACAGCATCCAGCTTTTTTACACGACCTACGTGATCGGCGCGCGTGATTCCATAAAAAGACAATATAATAATCGCAAACAGGGGCATTAGAGCCATCGTGGTTCCATAAGCAAAACCAAGATCAAATAGAACACCCTGCGAAACTTCACCAGGTTTGAGGTCTTTTGGAAAACTGATCACATCCAGGATGATGCCCACCATAAACGTACCAATTCCCGTAGCGGCTTTTTGCGAGAATGTTCTAGCCGCAAAAAACAGGCCTTCTTCTCGCCTGCCGGTTTTCATTTGGCTCTGTTCAACAACATCAGCGAGCATGGAGCTTTGCACAATGCCAAACATGATATAAATCGCTATCACAAGCCCGACCCAAAACATTACGAGCGGAAACAGATACGGCCAGTCATTGCCGGGGAGTACGTCCAGAAGGCGTAACGCTATCAGCGCAGGACTTAAACACATATAGGCGATATATAAACCAATGGCAGTACGCTTTTTGTCATAACGTTTCGCAAGCATCGGCGCAAGAAAGGCAGCAACCACAGCCGACACCAGTATGCCGACATTCAGCCAGAATATTTTTTCTGAAGGGAATCCCCAAAAAAAGTTATTGATGTAGGAGTCAAATCCCGCGGAGGCCCCCCATGCGATAGCAGTGAACAGGCCCGCAGCAAAAAGTACCAGAAAGTCCTTGTTTGCAAGCGTGGTTCTCAGTTCCAGAAACATACGTCGAGCGGTTAGCCTTTCGACTCTGCGCTGGGCTTGCAAAAAAGGGATGAAACGGTGCAGGCCAATCGTGGACACCAGTATAGAAACCACAATCATGCAAGAAGCTGCAAGCCCGTACATGGGATAGCCAGCAGGGTTCATCGCCCCATAAGGAAATTCATCTGTTGCTGCCAAAAATATTCCCCAGGCCAGCAAAGCGATGCACAGACCACCCTGCCAGCCAAACATATAGCGCAAGCCCAGTAAGCGTGTGCGTTCATCGTAATCATCGGTAATTTCCGCGACTATGGCTGTACTCGGAATTTCATACAGGGTGATGAAAAAGCGTACAAAAATCGCAATCACGCATAGATAAACGAATAGTCCTGTTTCAGAAAGGTACTCAAGCGGTGGGTTCCATAGAAAGTAGAAAGAAATTCCAACAGGTACCACAGATGCATACATAAAGGGGTGGCGTCGACCCCAGCGTGAATGCGTATTGTCTGACCAGAACCCCACAAGTGGGTCGGAAACGGCATCAAACAAAAGTGCTATCAGCAAGGCAAGACCAGTAAGCGTCCCTGACAACCCGAGTACCTGGCTATAGTAAAACAGTAGTAGATAAGCAAAACCGTTTTCCTTTACGCCATAGGCAACCGAACCAAATCCGTATAGCCATCTTATACGGTTGGTAATAAGCGGTTTGTTACCTGCCAATAGTCAAACTCCAAAAAGTTACAAATTCATCAGATAATACACAAGCTTGTCAGGATCCCGAATTTTCCAGCATAGCGAGCATCTCATCCCGGCTAGGGCCGCTTACGATACGAGCGGCAGCGTTCTTTTTGCGACCCTTCAGCATGTAGCGAAAAATGGTAAATCGAATAGCCGGTTCCTTGAGAAAGTCCCCGGGTTTTTCCAGAAGGTTTACTGTACGCATCATGCCTCGTACCACATGCACGTGGTCTTTTATCGCCGCCATCAAGGCATCTCCAAAAGCCGCCCCAAACCAGGCTTTAAAACCGCTGGTCTTCTCCAGCAATGTTCCACCAGCCATAGCTTTTGCACGTTTTATTCCACTTCGATCTTCGCTTAGACTCGCCTCGTAAATAGGGCGTAGTTCTTCCTCTGTGCGCTTGGCAAATTTCAATGCACGCTGTACGGGATCAACCGTGCTCTGCAAAATGTCTGCTAACATGTGAGCATGCAGGGCACCGACACTACAACCCCGCCCATATAATGGATTGGTGCGAATAACGGCGTCCCCCACAGCAAAAAAATTGAGGGCAAGTGCATGGCCATCATGAACGTAATAGCGCCACACCGCTTTGATGTCACTAACACCAAGCGCATTGGTGGTTGGCAGCATTTTATTTTCATCCATCCATGGCTTTAAGCCGGGAATGCTTCTGCAAATTCGATCAAACTGTTCATTATCGCGAACGGCCTCCCGCATTATTTTCTCATCTTCCGGCACACATATAATAAGTGCAAAATGACCATCGTCCCCTGGAAATACGCCGTACTTTATATAACCCAGGTCTCCAGCAGCCCGATGCTTGCCATGTCGTGACGGCTCTGTTTCGCCAGGGTTGAGCTGATAATTTCTTGAAAAATAGGCTATCTTCGAATTGTGTTCCTCGTGATTCACGTCCACACCGGCTGCCTTAAACCACTGCGGAAACCTTGTGCCCCGACCGCTGGCATCCACTACCAGGTCTGCGCGGACTTCGCTTTTCTCTCCACCTGTATTTAATTGAAGACCTTTGACTACCACACCACCCGAAATTAGGGTGTCGGTCGGCTCAACAATCAAGCCGGTGATATGGCAGGAGTCCTGTACTTCAATATTTTCATTTCTCAAAACATACCGTCTGAGCACTGTTTCCAGAGTTGCGCGGCGACACATTAAGATCCACAGTTTATCGTCTTCTTCCTCAGGCTGGTACTTCGCCAGCAGTTCAGGGGGCAACATATCTCTAAAACTCAGCTTACGTGCACCGTTGGCCATAAACTCATCCATAAGTTCAGGATAGTTATCGCGCAGCAGATTACATAGCAGGCCCAGAAACGCGTGCGGGTGTCGAAACTGGGATGCACCTCTTCTGTTCCACTCAAAAAAGGCCTCGTGTGCATCGCCATCAGGTGGTGGCAGATCACGCTCATACACGGTTACCTTGTTACCCTTTCGGGCGAGGGCCAAAGCAGTACACATTCCGCAGATACCCGCACCTACAACAATTATGTTCTGGCTCAAGCGAGCATCTCCAAAAACCTGAGCATCACCTTATTGACTGCTTCGGGAGCTTCCTGCTGTGTCCAGTGACCAATTCCAGGCAGGCGTTCATTTACACGAAGATCTGGTACATTTTCAGGCAATTGCTTAATAGCTTCAGCGGCCATTTCCACCACACCATCCTTGTCACCCGCTAGAAACATCGCGGGTTGCATGATTTTTCTCGGTGCATTTTCAGTCAGCTTCCAGGTTTCATTCATATTACGGTAGTAATTTAATGGCCCCCTGAATCCACTGTTGGTGAACTCACTTACATAGTAGTCCAGGTCATCATCACTAATCCATGCTGGCATTGACTCCGGCTCGGGTAAATCAGACAACAAATCCGAGTCTGGAGATTTTATGGGCATCAGGGCCAGATCTGCGTCACCACTGGCCATGTACAAAAACTTCTTCAATGCAGAGCGAATGTTTTTCTCAAACTCAGCTTCAGCTACACCTGGTTTTTGAAAGTACAACTGGTAAAAGAACAGGTCCTTAAAAATCTGTTTTATAGTGTCGAGCGGTGGGGCATCGGCTCTTGGCATAAAAGGTACGGATAAGCCACCTACTGCAGTTACAACTTCAGGATGGTTAAGTGCACAGCTCCATGCTGTAGGTGCGCCCCAGTCATGCCCAAAGACCACCGCGGTTTCGTAACCCAGGGCCGGAATCAGCCCAATAATGTCATTCACCACTTCCACCTGATTATAGGCGACGATGTCCTGGGGTTTATCGCTTTTTCCATACCCACGCATATCGGGAGCAACTGCGTGGTAGCCTGCATCCGCCAAGGCTTTAAACTGGTGTCGCCAGGAGTACCAGGATTCCGGAAAACCGTGCAGCATAAGTACCAGGCCTTTTTTGGCAGCCCCCATCTCCGCTATGTTGAGTTTTATAGAGTTTGTAGCGATTCGCCTCCGGCTAATTTCACTACTCATGCGGCTCGCCCTGGCAGTATCTGGCCACAACAGGCATCGGTATAACCGCTCTCAGCCCGATAGGTAATTTCACCCCCGACAATCACCGTATCTACTCCAATGGCATCCCTGACATAACGGCTTCCCTCACCGGGAATATCCTGTCTATAGTATTCTTCTCCGCGGGCAATAGAACCTGCATCAAATATCGTAATATCCGCTACAAAGTCTTTTTTAAGATAACCTCTTTCCGACAATCCCCAAATACTGGCAGTGTCCGAAGTAATTTTCTTTACAGCTGCTTCCACCCCCATCAAACCTGCTTCGCGCACAAATTTGCTGAACAGGTACCCGGTATCCCCGTATGTAGAAAAGGAGAGAATATGCGCCCCTCCATCACTCGCACCAATGTGTACATTGGGATGGGTCAGAAGCTCACCAACCTTAGCTACATTGTTGTGTCCCATGTCTGCCGCCAGAAAGTGTGCCTGTAAATTTTCCTCCACAGAGAGGTCCAGCATTAGTTCCACCGACGTGCAGCCACGCTCCTTCGCAACCTCACCAAGTGTCCTTCCCACCAGACACTGGTTTTTGTCGCTTTGTACCTGCCGAATTACCAGAATATCCCACAAGCCTTTCATGGGGCCAGCCTGCGCTTCCGTAAGGAAGGCTTGCCTGCGAGAGGGGTCTGAAAAATCAGCCAGGATACTTTCGTGAGTACCAAAGCGCATGGTTGCATACCAGCCTGGTAATCGAATGAACAAAAGGCTTGGGACATCCAGTGTAAAACTAATATCTATTGGTCGTGTTTGCACCTGGGGCCATACGCGCGCCCCCCGGACAAATTGTTCTTCAACTCGGCGCATCAATCTGTCGACACCACTGGTGTCCTCACCGTTCACAAACAGTGGCGAGAAGGTAGTTGTTATCTGGTGTTTTATAGACAGGTCTGCCAATTGATCAAGACGTGCGATGCTCAAATCGACATCATAAAATTCCGGGACAATCTGCAGAATGCGCTGAAAATCGCCCAATACCTCACATAGAGCATCCAGCTCGGCAACATCCGAAAAACGGCTGGGGACGGGTTGCAAGCGCTCATCCATATCCACAAAACTGGTCGACAACCCCACTGCGCCACATTCCAGGCATTCCCGTAGAAGATCCTGCATTTGCTGTACTTCTTCTTTGGTGGCTACCCGTTGCGCAGCCGCTTCGTCCATAACCCACAATCTAAGCACACTGTGACCTACCAACGGAGCAATGTTAATTGCCAGGGTAGATTTTATTCGAGTAAGAAATTCTTGAAAACTTTCCCAGTTCCACTCTATACCCTCTTCAAAAGCACGTACGGGCATCTCTTCAATCTGGTTAAACATTCCAACCAGAATAGGTCGGTGTTTTTCCTTTAGTGGCGCCAACGACAGTGAACAATTGCCCGGAACAATGGTTGTAACCCCGTGTTCCAATGCGGGACGTGCCTGGCCGTCCCATAACAGTTGGGCATCAAAATGTGTATGGGGATCTATAAAGCCGGGACTAACCACTTTGTTGCTGGCATCAACTACCGTTTTCGCCTCCCCCTCCACTTTACCCAGTTGCACTATCCTGCCATCTAGAACACCTACATCTCCCATATAGGCTGGCAAACCTGTGCCATCAACAATACGACCGTTTTTGATAATTAAGTCCAGCATGATGCTCTCCTATTCCTTTCTCTGTTTGTTGGTTTTATTTGTTGTAACGATTGTAGGCTGCTGTCAGGGCTTGCTTCACCACTGTCCAGGGCTGGCCCACAAGATCTTCCGGATCATGCGCTGCACAACTCTCCATCAACAGCGCACCTGCGTGTCCATCCAGAGTTATCTCTGATACCGCGCCATTTTCGTAAACAATACTCACTATAAGTTCAGCGGCTCCGTCATGCGCAGCTGCAATTCTCACCTTCTGAATACTGGCGATAGACACCAGATGGATCCGTTAGCGTGGCGCTTCAGTGAAAATTATGTCACTGGGTAACACAGGGTGTTGTTCCGCTTCAGGCCTACCTCCCACCGAGGCCCGCATAAATACATGCAAATTCCAGCTTTGCAGCACCGCAATGGCGTCATCCGATGCCATCTCAGGCAGCTCACGTGCACCTATCGTTTTCCAGTTATCTCCAGTTTCGGGATAAATCGATTTACGTTGAGTCGTTAATGCCATATTTGTCTCACCTATAATGCAGTATGAACTAGTGTTTCGGGTTGCCCGTAACTTGCAGGGCGTAATCTAATTCTTTGTTTTGGACGCGCTTCAGAATTGGCTAACTGTTGTTGCAAAGTGCCGACACGCGAGTCCAGTGTATGGCGATGTTCTTCAGATGCGGCTCCCGACAAAGTTAGCCCTACTCCATATTGCACGCGAACTTCAAACTCAGACAGAGATATAAGACCGCTTACCCATTCAAGTATTCCGGCAAAAAACACATAGGATAAATTTCTCGCAACAGCATCTACACACATGGAGCTACGTAGATAGCCCGCCAGCTTCGCGTTGCGCACAAGGTTCTGCATCACAACCTGACGTGGGCCACTAAACATAGTTCGCAACTCACTGCCACTGTCTTTATACAGAGCAACCAGAACTGCCCGGTAAAACCCGGGTTGCTCTGAATATAACGAGGTTGCAACGGTAATTGATCGAAAAATGCGTTCCAGTGGATCTACCCTTAATGCACCGAGCCTCTCTTGGTAAGAGGCTAGATCTGCGTCAAGAACTGCGTAGAGAATCTCTTGTTTAGAACCAAACAAATTGTAGGGGGTGGCAATGCTTACGCCAGCCTTTCTGGCCAAAATACGCATGGAAAAACCGGAATCGCCAGTCTCACGCATCATATTACGAGCCGCCAACACAATATTTTGTCGTCGTGCCTGTTTGGCGTCTTCCCTTAACCCCATAAAAAACTTTCCATGCCAGTTACAGGTAAATACCGGAGGGGTAACACTACACAAAATAAAACGCGTTATAAAGTTTTTTATATCAAGTTTTAATTATTAACCACCCTACTACCAAAAAGTAAATCGTGTCCGCAACGCCGCAATTTTCCAAAGATTAAAAGGTGGTCGACTACAAATATTCCAATAAACAACAAACCTAGAGGGGGAACAAAGAGCAAAAACACGATACCAACTGAGCGCAAGTAAAGGTGCCACAGTGGTAAAGCTTCCCGGGAATCTATACTGATAATGCGAATTTTGGTCAGAAATTTCCCAATGCTTTGTCCTTGGGCAACCAGAAGATAACCATTGACAATAAGGTAGGCAAAAATAGCCACCATACCTACCCGGTACAGAACCTGCGCACCAATATAAGCCGCAGGGCCTTCCAGTAGTCCGCTTACCAGTAGTAGTACAATGCTGGTAATTGCTGTTAGCACAATATCGATGCATATTGCGAAAAAACGGCGGCGACGTGAGGCCAAAGTAATCTCTGTTATTTCGCTCATGGCTGTTATTTCGCTCAAGGCTGTAACCTAAACGCCAGCAGGGCATTACCACCCTGCTGTCCAAAGGTAGCATAGCCACTTTGTACAAATACCATGTCACCCGCCACCACGGGCCCATGTACGTCTATTGCACCACCGTGCGCTGGAACCTTATTGGTAGTTTCAAAATCTTTCCAGGTGTTGTAGGTCCACAATATCTCTCCTGTTTCAGCATCATAAGCATGCAACCAACCATCCAGCCCACCCGCAAACAACAATTCAGAAGTTGCTACAATGGCAGCTGACATTCCGGTTCTGCACAAAAGACGGTCCTGGCAACGATCGGGATTGGGCGTGAACCAGCGCAGCTCTCCGGTTTTCATATTCAGAGCGTTAATGCCCGGAGACGGCTCACCTTCTCCGGCTCCGGCGGGAACATCACTGATAGGGACATATAACAGTCCCAAATTTTCATTCACGGCCATACCCCAGTGCACGCCTCCAAGGTAGCCTCCCCGACCGAGGGTTTTTTGCCAGATCAGCTTGCCTGTGTCCGGATTCAGTCCATATACCTCGCCCGATTTTTGACCTGCGATAAGTATATCTTTACCGGAATCGAGAACAGCAATTATGGGCGGCGCACCAAAATCCAGATCAGGCCCAACCTCAGAAGGGCAATTTGGATGGCCTGGAATTGAACAGGCAATGTTAAAAGTATCCTGCTCGGTAAATTGCTCCACCCAGCGAACACTGCCATCCTCAATATTCAGCGCAAAAATGGCATCACTCGTTTTGCTAGCAGGGGCAGAGTAATTCTCTCCTGTTCCAAAATAGATTACTCCTCGCGTAATATCTATTGTGGGAGTTGACCAAATTGGCGCTCCGGAGGGACCCCACTCCTCTATAAAGATATAGTGTGTACCAGTAACTTTTGCTGGCTCTGTTACAACGTGTCTGCGCCATTTCTGGGTTCCGGTATTCGCATCCAGAGAGACCAGGGAGCCTCTAAAAGTACAACAGCCATAAAAGGGGCTAATAGCAACGGCTACTTCCATCGACGACAGAGGTACATATAGCTTGCTCTGATGAAAGACTGGTGTACCTGTAACGACGGACAGTGGATGATCTTTTACGTCCGTGCGCCAAAGCAACTCTCCACCGGCAGTTTCCAGAGCATATACTTCACCGCTGAAGGTTCCAAAAAACAAGGCCTCCTTATTTTTATCACCTACCTGAACACTCCCCAGAGTAATTGCAGTACGTATTGCAGAGTCTATTTTGAAAGACCATCGCACACAGGCTGAGTCTTTATCCAGCGCATACAAGTTTCCTTCTTCGGTTCCAACAAACACAGTATCCGTGCTGACAAGGGGATAGGAATGTGGGCTAACTCCCTCATCAAGCGCAAAACTCCAAAGCAATTCCAAACCTTCTACATTGCTTCTGTTAATGGATGTTTCACTCTGGTATCTGGTGTTACGAAGATTCAGTCCCCAGCCACGCGTCGGATAATTCCCTTGTGTTACGGCACTGTCGCAATCGGCGGCAAGTGTAAAATTGCCTGACAAAAAACTACAAAAGAGCACCAACACTGGTGGAAAAAGATTCAAATTCAACAACATAGCTCCCGATTAACCAGACATGAGTCTTCCTTTACAATACCCCATTGCAAGATAATCTGGCAGCGCTTTTATGAAAAAACTAACTCGGAAAATGAAAATGTCAGCCAGACTATCCGCTTGCGGCAGCTACCGCTACGAACTTCACCGAATCTGGGATACCAGCCTGCAGTCGGTGCTTTTTATCGGTTTAAACCCTTCAACTGCTGATCATACCCAGGACGATAATACTTCACGAGTGTGTATAAACTACGCCAGGAGATGGGGGTATGGATCACTGGTAATCGCCAACCTGTTCGCCTACAGATCCACCGATCCCAGAGGCTTAAAGAGTGCCCTCAATCCAGTTGGCCCACAGAACAACCGGATTTTGAGAAGATTATGTAAAAAGGCGGATATGGTGATTTGTGCCTGGAGTGATATGGGCAACTATCTTGGCAGGGACAATGAAGTGATCCCGTTCATCAAGCAACCTCACTGTCTTACCCTGCTTAAAAGTGGTCGTCCGGGACACCCACTGTACAAAAGCAGAACTTTGTTGCCGAAGCCAATGCCAATGGAATCTATAATTGATAAACGCCTACGTCGTGGTAAACCGTAGAGGTGACATCGTTTTCTGGAATGCAGGCATATCCATGCCGCCAAAATCAAGGGCATCAAAAAAGTTGGTGCTACCAAGCAGGATGCCTGCAGCTATTGCCGACATAGCAGGCGCAGTCTGAACACCATAACCACCCTGACCCGCCAAAATAAAGAAACCCTTGTCCCTCCCATCAAAACCAACCACTGGCGTACGATCTGGAGCAAATGTTCTGAGACCCGCCCAGCTATGTGTAACCCGAGAGACCTTCAGTCCGGTACACCTCTCAAACGCATCAACAGCAGTGGCTATATCCAGCTCTTCCGGTTGTGCGTCACAAGGAAGGCTCAAGGTTTCGTCAGCCGGTGATACCAAAATAGCACCTGCATCAGGTTTAAAATAGAAACTCTCGTTGGGACCCATCACCATGGGATGGCGATCCATTGAATGCTCGGGGGACGCAGGAACCAAAATAGCTGTACGCCTGTAGGGAGATAACCCCAGCACTGGACCACCAGACATTTGCGTTATCTGATCCGCCCATGCTCCTGCCGCGTTAACCACTATTTTCGCGGAATACTGTCCCCGGGCAGTCTCAACATTCCACTGCCCGGCGTGATGCTCCATTCGCGTAACAGAAGCACCTGTTTCCAACAGACCATGCTGCTTTTTAAAGCTTCGCAAAAAACCCTGAAGTATCGCGTCAACATCAAGGTCACCGCTGCCAGAGCCTAACAAGCCCCCGGCAACAAATTCAGTAGACAAAATCGGATATTTCGCACATAAATCCTTACCATCCAACCAACTCAGTTGATCGTTCTCAAGATCATGCTCATCCAACATGTCATCGATACCCCCTTCACTGGCAATGTACAGTCGATCTCGAAAAGTGAAGAGCGCAGTATCCGTGAAGTGAGGGTCAGGGTTGAAAAAAAATTCCTTGCTGGCTACGGTCATCGCCCGGATAGTGGCATTGCCATAATCGGGTGCGTAAAATGCAGCCGAGCGCCCTGTTGCGTGATAGCCCGGCTGGTCTTCAACTTCCAGAATTCTCACACTTGCATGTTCAGCTAAACGCGCAGCAACAGACACACCGGCAATACCGGCGCCCACCACAAGAAAATCAGTTTTTTGCATAATCTAAATCTAAATCTAAATCCAAAAGCTAGAAATCATCTATTGTATTAGGTTAATCAATTCCTGATCGAGGTAATGGAACCACTTTTGCCTTTGAGCGCTCATAAGACTGTTCGGCCATATCAGATAACTCGTCGGTAAGTTCAGCCCCCTCAACCAATGCTACAACAAAGGTTCGAACCGATTCAAAATCATAGCTGTCGCAAGCCTGCTTAAGAGTATTAAGCGCACCGCGAATTTCCGCCCATGGAATGTATCTTTCCTCTGCTCGCATTATTTTGCGATGGGCCGTGGAGGAAGAGGTCTCCGCAATCAATAATTCTTCGTACAGTTTTTCTCCCGATTTAAGCCCGGTAAACTGTATCTCAATATTGCCTTCGGGGTTACTGCTGTCACGTACTGTATACCCCTTTAAATGGATCATACGTTTTGCCAGGTCCAGTATCTTTATCGATTTACCCATATCCAGCAGAAACACATCACCACCCTGTGCCATGGAAGAAGCTTGCAGTACCAACTGGGCAGCTTCCGGAATAGTCATAAAATATCGGGTAACATCCGGATGAGTTACTGTTACTGGACCGCCATTTTCTATTTGCTCGGTAAACAGGGGCACTACAGATCCTGACGACCCCAGTACGTTGCCAAATCTCACCATGGAGAATTTAGTGGTTTCCGAGTGATCCTGCATCGCCTGTAAAACAAGTTCGGCCAGACGTTTACTGGCACCCATCATGTTTGTAGTACGTACCGCTTTATCAGTTGAAATAAGTATAAAATTTTTCACACCGGCATCCATTGCAGCTTCCGCCGCATGCAAGGTGCCAAAAGTATTATTCTTTATTCCCTGGATTACGTTGCGCTCAACCAGGCTAACGTGTTTATAGGCGGCGGCGTGATAAACCGTTTCAACCTGATACACCTCGAGGGTACGCCGCATAAGTGCTGCATCGGTTACAGATCCCAGGACAACTACTGCCGGAACCTGCAGAGCGTTACGCACACATAAATCGCTGATATCTCGCTGAATACGAAACAGCGCATACTCCGACTGATCCAGTAAGACCAGCATACGCGGTTGCAATTGAGCAATCTGACGACACAACTCAGAACCTATTGAGCCCCCCGCCCCGGTTACCATAACGGACATATTCCGCACGCACCCGTGTAAAAGTTTGGGTGAGGGTTCTACGGCGTCACGCCCCAACAAATCCTCTATGTTTACATCACGTGTATTGTCCACTGATTCCTGACCAGAAACCAAATCTGACAAATCAGGAATGAGTTGAACTCGAACCGAATACGGTTCAAGAAATTCAATAATGCGCTTTCGGGCTTCTCCTTCCGTACTCGCAATAGCTACCAGTACTTCCTTGGCCTGGGTAGTTTCCAGTAACTGTTGAAGTTCCGTGGGAGGGTAAACGTAGATTCCATTAATAGAGCCCTTCTGTACTTTTTTGTCATCATCCAGAAACGCCGCTGGAAAATAATCTCCCTGATGCTGCAACCTGCGTACGAGCTCAGCACCGGCTTCTCCGGCGCCATAAATAATAACTGGCCTTTTGGCGCTAAATTTTCGACTAAGCCAATTCAGATACCCACGCACAGCAAATCGCGTACCGGCTATATAGACCACCACCAGCATCCAGAAGATAATGGGAACCGAACGAGGAAAACCTTTAAGCGGAATTAAGTACGCAGCTACAGATATTGCGATTGCCGCCAGGGTTGCACCTTTAACCACAGACATCATGGCATGATTACCCATATAACGAACTATCTGGCGATAAAGCCCAAGTTTTACAAAAACAGGTATGGTTATAAGCGCGCTTACAAGAAACGCAGGCCAAAAATGTAGAATATCCGGCGACCACTCTCCAAGACGAAGTGCGAATGCACTCCACAACGCAACGGGTAACATAACAATGTCAGTTGCTAGTGCAACTGCCTGTTTTTTTCTTCGGGACAGTTCTTCCAACAAGGCTAACAGCATGTTATCTATCCTTGATCAACTCTTTTGTTCGGGCAAACCAGCCCGATACCAGATGCACAGTACAATAACCGGCACGCAGGCCAGTCCCAGTGCTATTATGCCCCAAGAAGGGTAGCTAATGGCACCCCCTGCCAGCGGAAAAAGAACCAGCAAAGCATAGAAGCAAAAAATCGTACTCACGCGTCTATGGCCATAACGGACGGCTAATTTTTGATAAAGATGACTGCGATGCGCCGAAGCAAATGCCTGACCTGAAAACATCCTGGCAGCTAAAGTAAAACTTGCATCAATCCAGAATACGCTAAACAAAATCATTGAGGCGACCATTGGCAGCACTTCCTGATGATCAAGCAACAATGCAATAATCGCAATCAGGTACCCCAGCGCTGCACTTCCCACATCTCCCATAAAAATACTCGCAGGTGGCCAGTTAAACCACAAAAACACCAGTGCGCTGCTCCCCAGCACCCAGATCAAGCGGGCCATTTCCGGAGGCATGTTTTCAGAAAAAATAATACAGGCCAGACAATATACGAGGCATTGGGCAGCAGCCAGGCCATCAATACCATCCATAAAATTAAACAGGTTTATGCACCACAGAATTCCCACTGCCAAAACAAACTGCCACAGCCAGGGCTGTGAAAGAGTGTATACCGCGCTTTCAAAAGGAAAATCGATATGCAAATAAATCAAACTAAAAACAACAACCAAAATTTGTAGCGCAAAACGCAGTCGCGAAGACAGAGGCCTCAGGTCATCCCACAAACCTGACATAGCCAATAACAATACTGCAAAGAAAATAACCAGCAGGCGCGCATCGGACCCAACATTGCACAGGCAGTAAATCAGCACAGGCACAACAATAGCTATTCCACCAATCGAAGGTGTTGGTCTGGAATGAGAACTGCGTGCATTTGGCTGGCTGAGTAGCCCTTGGTTTAATGAATAAGCAAGAGTGAGTTTTTCAATTACAAAACAGCCAAGTGCTGCACCGGCTATCCAGATCAATGTTGCATTGTCCAGCAATCTACAGTCTCCTTAAGTGCTGCTTCAAAGCTTTGCGGGGGGCTCCAGGAAAACAGGTCCCGGGTTTGGCTATCATCTACCTGCATGGGGTCAAACAGGCGGGCAAGTTGTGTAGAACGGTTGGTGCAACGCGCAAGAAAACGTAAATAACGTTCGGGCACATAAAACAGATGCGCCGGTTTATGCATAAAACCCGACATAGCAGTTAACAGGTGTTCTACAGTTACATCTTGATTGTCTCGCACATGTAGTACGCGATATCCAATATCATCCTCCGGAATACATTTAATAAGTAAATCACACAGGTTGGAGATACTCAGCATACTGCGTGGCGAGCGTGCCCCTTGCAGTGGAAGCGGAAACCAGCCAAACGCAAGGCCAAGCAACTTTTCGAAATTACCGCCTACGTGAGGCCCATAGATGAGTGGCGGGCGCACGATTGTAACCGCAAGACCATTGTGCAACTGCAAATCATGCAACATAGATTCGGCTTCGCACTTACTTCGTGCGTACACATCGCAAGGGTTCGTCGCAAGTTTAGGAGAGAGCGGAGACATACTCGTATCTCCCATTACCTTTATACTACTAAGATAAACAAAACGACGAGCACCCATGGCCAACGCCAGTTGGTATGCTTTTTCTGTCGCCTTTACATTATCGTTTCTAAACAGTTCAAAACTATTCGCATCCGCCAGTTCGGCCGGACGATGTGCCCGACCCGCAAGATGGTAAAATATCTCAACCTGATCACAGTCTTTTGTAATACCGTTAACGTCCAGATGATTTAGATCGCCAGTTATAGTCTGTACCAGCTGTTGTTCCTGCATACCCTGCGCTACCGCACGACGTGAAAAACCTGTCACTTCATACCCGGCCCGGCCAAGGTGGTGGACAAGGTGTTTGCCAACAAAACCACTGCTTCCCGTAACTGCTGCTGAGCACCCTCCTGCGACACGCAGTAGCGACTCATTCAATTGAGTAAACCCTCGTAGACCAGAAAAGTATCCGCAACAACATCCTCTACACTGAACAAAGCTTCTGTTTTCACCCTGGCAGCAGCACTCAGTTTTTGTCTCAGCGGCGCATCAATTCCGAGTTTGCGCATAGCTCCAGCCAGGGCCTCACTGTCTCTGGGTTTTATCAAAAGCCCATTCACTCCGTCTCGTACGAGTTCACGACAGCCAGATATATCAGTCGTAATTATAACCCGCCCACTGGCACTGGCCTCAAGAAGAACCTTGGGAATTCCCTCTCCGCCATAAGAAGGCAGACACACTACGTGACTGCTTTGCAACACACTGGCAATATTATCCGAATGCCCCAACCACCTGACAACGCCTGATTCGTTCCACCCGGAAAGTGTTTCTTCATCCAGTGATGATGGATTACCTTTGTCAACTCCACCCACCAACTGAAAAATCCAGTTCGGATGTTCCTTCCCGACATCTCCCGCCGCCTGAACAAATTCTCGAACGCCTTTATCTTTCAACATACGCGAAACAAGGGAGAAAGTAACCGGGCCGTCTGCTTCCGGAAGACATGGATACTCCAGCAGGTCCACGCCTGCACCTCGGATAAGGTGCGATTCCGACGATCGCACCAGGCCTCCGTCTACAAACGCATTGGCGTCATCACGATTCTGAAAAACTACTGCCATATTCTTGTGTGCCAGCGCGAGTTGATACACACGATCTATCATAAATTTTCGAATACGCGCCACAAACCCTCGCCGGTTGGCCACAAATCCGCGTCCGGGAATGGCATTGACAACCCCATGTACCGATGCCAAACGTGCCGCTATCGTCCCGCAAATTACTGGCTTGCTGGTTATGTGATGTACTAGATCAGGTTTTTCAGACTTATAGATTTTCTGGAGTTGTCGAAGCAAGCGAAATTCGGAGATCAGACTTGCCGTACCGCGCTCGATATCAACCAGCTCGTACTCTATGTTGTACTCTCTCAGGCGCTCCTCACCAGAGTTGGATCTACAGACAACCTTAACGAAGTAACCACGCTTCTGTGCTTCGAGCGCCAGAGGTAAACGATGCGAAAGAAAAAACCAGGCTTCGTTAACGACAAAAAAGATACTTTTCATTGTGCATATTCTAACAGAAATCCCTTGAAAAGGAGTCTGCAAATATTTACCCGTCCAGATTAAGCCTCCCGTGTTACCGCATATTCGCGGGAGCCGGGGGACCGCAGGCCATGCGTAACCAGCAGTCCCCCTGAGAGCGTCAGTCGCCAATCAAAATTCTACCCTCGTTAGCAAGTACAATACGGTCTCCAATCCCCTTTACCTCAACAAGGTCATTGGCAACGTGAAACTTACCAAATGCTTCACGATGATTTACAATTTCCTGTGCCTTGCTCAATCCAACCCCACTGAGCACTTCCGCAAGCCTCTCCACACTAGCCGTATTTATATCTACCTGCATTACACCAACTTCAGATCCATCATCCTTCGCTGCCAAATAAGGTGAAGTAATCAGGCTTCCGAGAAGCAGAAGCGAAACAATTAGTCTTTTCATAAGGTATTTCTCCCGGTAATTAGTCTTTGTTTAAGGTGCTCAAGCCTAGCCTCCTGCCATTTATCCAGGCAGTGGCAGATACCGGAAAGTGCCTCAGAGATCAACCAGATATGGTGTGAGAGATTATTAACAAACAAACGCTCAGGGTACGCGGCTGATTTCACCCCACAATTTGCAACTCGGACAAAACCAGAGTAATTGTTTCAGCGAGAAGCCACAGTTTTTACATCGAAATATCTGGGTTGGATTTTCAGGTCCAAGAGACTGTTTTATAGCCCATACATCCAGTGATTGTTTGTCAGCATGTTCATCAAACATTTCAAGCCACAGACGAACTACAGCTATGGAAGGTTGACTGTTTATCTGTTTCAGAATAAATTTTCTCACCTCTTCGGCACTGGTACGCAGCCGCATGAGCCTTGCATATTCGATTAACACATCTATATGCACAGTTTTCTCAAGACAGTTTTTTAGATAGTTATAATACTCGTCTTCCAGTTCCAGGTTACAACACACACTATGATACCGGGCCAGAGTTTCGGGAATTAGGCTCGAATTTTGTTGCCCCACGCGCTCGAGACTGATTTTTGCACTACCAAACTGTTGTTGTTCAATTGCGAGGTCTGCAAGCGCAAGGCTTACACGGGCATTATTCAGGTCAACCTGTGATGCCTGATCAAGCAATTCACGGGTTTGTTCATAATCCGGACTTTTCATTGAGCACTCGGCTAGCTCACAATAATAGTGTGCAAGCGCTATCTTTAATCGGCATCGGGCGGTGGAATCATCTCCAAGGCCATCTCTACCAAACAATTTCTTTTTCAGAAGCTCATTAGCTGTCCCTATTGCTGCTTGCCACTCGCTTTCGCGCTCGTAAATATCCAGTAACAATAATCGAGCCGTATGTTCAAATCTGGTCGAATTTCGTGCAAGATCGCGCAACAGCTGCTCAGCCCTGTCGAGCAAACCAGCGGATAGATAATCTCTGGCTAACTCAATTTCGATAGAGGCACATTTTTTTTTCGATAATCCTGACCGCGCCAGCAAACTCTCATGGATTCGAATTGCCCTATCTATTTCACCCTGACGACGCACTCTGTTGCCTAAGGCCAGGTGCGTATCCAAGGTCTCATCGGAAACCGCAATGGTCCTGGTGAATATTTCGACGGCTTTATCTATTTTTTCATTAAGTAAAAAATTCAAACCACTTAGAAAAGGTTTTGGTATGAGTTGAGGGTTGCGGTCACGCTTGAGCTTGTCTCGTCGACCGAGAATAAAACCTGCACCAATAGCAAGGATAAGTAATAGATAAAGGGACAGATTGGGTGGCATCACATTATCAGGTGCCCCGGGCTATGTTTACCGGAACTATCTGCTCCTTGAATTGCTCTTGCATGGTAACCCGCTGCAGGCTGTTATTACTGGGAAAGACTCTTCAACCTTTGTAGCTCCCCCTGCGTCTTTGTTAACTCTCGCCGAGACTTCCGTTCACTTAGCCGAAGTTTTACACTGCTCGCATACAGGACGAGAGAACCCAAAACGAAGCCAATTGTGAGCGCCAACAACAACCACCAGTAAATACTAACAAGGGGAGTCTGCCATGCCTGAAATTTAAGCGAAACAGCATCTGCGTTATCCATAAACGCAACGGCGCTAACCAGGGTTGCCAGAATAAAGGTGAGTATCAACACCAAACGCAACAACCAGCGCATCAAAATCCACCATTTAGAGGACGTTGCAACAGAAGTCTAGTCCAGTGAACCATCGACCGACAGAGGGGCTGCACCGTCCGCCATTTCTCTTAACAGACCTGCATTAACCCTGTCTTTCAGTTCCTTTCCGGGTTTGAAATGCGGTACATACTTTCCAGCCAAACCAACGGTTTCACCAGTTTTAGGATTTCTTCCGATACGAGGGGCGCGATAATGCAAGGAAAAACTGCCAAATCCCCTGATTTCAATACGATTACCCTGAGCAAGCGTATTGGCCATTTGCTCAATCATCGTTTTAACTGCCAATTCAACATCTTTACTGGAAAGCTGTTTTTGCTGTGCAGTGATTACTTCTATTAGTTCTGATTTAGTCATGGACGAATCCGACAACAACCACGTGTTACAAAGTTAACACATGGTTGTTATCGCCACAAGAAACAAATCTCTTAGTTATCATGTGGTTATCCAACACAAGAGCTAGTCTTCAGTGTTTCGATTCAACTGCTGTTTGATCAGATCACCAATCGTTGCAGGTTTAGCACGATCGCTTTCCAGCTTACGATGTTCATCCACAGCCGCACGTTCCTCAGCAACATCCTTGGCCTTAATCGACAAACTAATATTTCTTGTTTTACGATCAATCCCAATAATCTTTACTTCGATCTCTTCACCAATGGTGAGAACGTTACGAGCATCTTCTACCCGATCCACAGAAATTTCCGAAGATCGCAATGTACCCAAAACTTCTGTTCCCAGCGAAAGTATTGCTGATTTAACATCCACTTCAGTGACAACACCGGTAACTATACTGCCGCGGTCGTTAGCTTCAATGAAATCAGAATACGGATCCTGTTCCAACTGCTTGATACCAAGAGAGATTCTTTCTCTTTCCGGATCAATGGACAACACAACCGTTTCAATTTCCTCACCTTTACTATATCGCCGTACCGCAGTCTCACCCGGCTCATTCCAGGAAATGTCAGAAAGGTGTACCAGGCCATCGATACCACCCTCAAGACCAATAAAGATCCCAAAATCGGTGATGGATTTGATGGTACCTTTAATAGACTGGCTCTTGGCATTATTCTCATCAAACTGATCCCACGGGTTGGGACGACATTGTTTGATACCGAGGGAAATGCGTCTGCGCTCTTCATCGATATCGAGAATCATCACTTCAATTTCATCGCCTACGGCAACAACCTTGGAAGGATGAATATTTCTGTTGGTCCAGTCCATTTCTGACACGTGTACCAGACCTTCTACGCCTTCTTCAATTTCTGCAAAGCAACCATAGTCGGTGAGATTGGTAACGGTTGCCTTGGTGCGGGCATTTTCCGGGTACCGCTCAACGATATTAACCCAGGGATCATCACCCAGTTGCTTCATACCAAGAGACACACGATTTTTTTCACGATCAAATTTAAGTATTTTAACGGGTAGTTCGTCGCCAACATTTACCATTTCACTTGGATGCCGAATCCGTTTCCAGGCCATGTCCGTAATATGCAGTAATCCGTCTACGCCACCCAAATCAACAAATGCACCATAATCAGTCAGGTTCTTAACAATACCTTTCACTTCCTGACCTTCTTCGAGCGAACTGAGCAGCTGCTCTCGTTCAACGCTGTTTTCTGCTTCCAGTACGGCGCGACGTGAAACGACAACATTGTTACGTTTCTGGTCCAGTTTAATAACTTTAAATTCGAGGGGCTTACCTTCCAGGTGTGTGGTTTCTCTTAAGGGTCGAATGTCGACTAGAGAACCAGGCAGGAAGGCTCTGATATCACTAACATCCACGGTGAATCCACCCTTAACCTTGCCATTGATAACGCCCATAACGACTTCGCTTTTTTCAAAAGCATCGTCCAGCATCATCCAGGATTCAGCACGCCGTGCTTTTTCGCGAGAGAGGCGTGTCTCGCCCCAACCATCGTCGACTACTTCCATGGCAACTTTAACCTGGTCGCCAACACCCAATTCCAGTTCGCCTTTTTCGTTAAGAAATTGCTCTCTTGGAACTACTCCTTCGGATTTTAATCCGGCGTGGATGATGACCCAGTCGGAATCTATTTCGACAACGGTACCGGTGATAATTGAACCCGGTGCCATCTTGATGGTTTTCAGGCTTTCTTCAAATAATTCTGCAAAACTTTCGCTCATACTCACGGTTCTCTGTTAGTGAATTTAGTGCACGACTCTGTGGTATCCATACCGTCCTACACCCCGATCTTCCCGACTACCATTGACTGGCAAACTAAGGCGCCAGTAATCCGCATCGTTCAGCGCATTCCAGAATCTGCTGAACTACCGCTTCAATAGACAAGTGAGTACTGTCCACAATGATCGCATCAGTTGCGGGAACAAGCGGAGAAACAGCTCTTGTCTGATCACGCTCATCCCGTTCTCTTATGCTATCGAGAAGGGCGCGCAGATTAACACCTAACCCTTTATCTATCAACTGCTTATATCGCCTTTCAGCGCGCTCTTCGGCGGTGGCCGTGAGAAAAATTTTGAGCGGTGCATCAGGAA
>Ga0256847_1000269_pt1 | contig 35497 bp, 31 predicted proteins | sample TeddybearmetaG_FD_189099 | JGI IMG/M metagenome (GOLD analysis project Ga0256847, IMG submission 189099) | Hydrothermal vent microbial communities from East Pacific Rise, Pacific Ocean - Teddybear | ecosystem: Environmental > Aquatic > Marine > Hydrothermal vents | place: Pacific Ocean: East...
GGCGCTGTTGCGGATCCATTTGTGCCGCTTCTCGATTAGAAATATTAAAAAAAGCGGCATCAAATTCTTTTATTTTATTTAAAATTCCAGCGGAAAAAGTATAAGCTTTGCCTTTTTCTTTTTTATTCGGATGTTGATAAAAATCAGTACCAAACCGATCTTTATTAATTTGACTGACGGCATCTTTACCCTCTTTTAATAAAGCCCAATAATTTTCAATATTATCTGCATTAGGGAAACGACAGGACATGCCAACAATTGCTATTTTGGTTGGTTTAGACATAAAAGCGCCATTAACAAATTAAAAAAGGGTTAAAAAATAACATTTTACAGTTAATTTTAAAGTATTTCAGATTATTGAAAATATTTGCTATCTGGATTTATTATTTATTTAAAATTTAACTAAGAGGACAAAGGTGTCACGGGAAAAATCCTTTATTATTATAATTAATTAAATTGCTCAATAAATAAATCGACTCGGTTAAAATGTTCTTGCCATGTGGGGATTGAAAAGTTTTTAATTTGGTTAATTTGGTTTTGCCGTCTTAATGAATCATTCTTTGAATATTCAATGATCATTTCTTGCCATTTTTTACCATCAATGGGATCGATGTACTCGGGAATATTTCCTGCTATTTCCTTAAATACATCTAAATCGCTTAAAATAACAGGCGTATCAAATAAAAAGGCTTCAATTAAAGGTAAACCAAAGCCTTCTGAAAATGATGGGAAAAGCAAGGCTTGTGCGTGTTTTAAATATTGGGTTAAGGTTTCATCATCACAAATATTCAATTCTATAATGACTTGAGATAGTTCGACCGAGCGTTCTAATAAATCAATGACATTGCCACATTTCCAGCCTCGCCGACCAATAATCACGAGGCGAGGCGTTTTATCTCCTAGTTTTTGATATAACTTTTTCCATACTTGCAATAAAATCCAATGGTTTTTACGTGGTTCAATGGTTGAAAGCATTAAAAAATAAGGAGATTGTAAAGGTCTTTGTGGATTTGTTAAAACCAATTGAGGCACTGAAAGCGGGGCAACGAGAGTGGAAGGCAAAGAATATTGAAATTGCTGGGCGTAATTTTTAAGGTGTTTTAACGTGTCTTGTGAATTTGTAATAATCCCTACAGCCGTTGATAACATAGTATTTAAGCGTTGTTTATGCTTAAAATCTTCATTATGCCGACAATATTCAGGATATTGAATGGGAATTAAATCATGCAACATATAAACGGGTTTTACTTTTAAACGCCGTAATAATTTTTGATAACTTGGTTGATTTAAACCCCGATGATCGGTATTAAAAAATACACATCCTTCGATGTCTTTTTCTAAATGTCCTAATAAAACCCCTTTTGAAAGCAATAAAATAAGTTTTTTTTTAGTAAAATCAGGACTTTTTAAAAGTTGAAATAATTTAATGGATTTTTTTTGAGAAAAAATATTATATTTTGTTTTTAATAGGAAAAAAACCCGCGCCCGCCCTTCATAATGATTTAAATAAGCCAATGTCACCCGATCAACGCCTGTCGGAAATAAACCATCTAAAAAACGATTTACTAATCGAGTTAAATCAATTAATAAATCAGGTTTTTTATTCATAATATCAGTTATTGGACCGCTCTAAAAACATTGACGGCAGAGAATATGGTAGATGAAATAATATCTAAGAAACGTTTAAGCTCAACACTAGGTGCTTCTGCAATATAGATAAAATCTTTATTTTCAATGGGCATTCTTTGTGCGGCAAATAAGCTTTGCGGATTACCTAAATCAATCTGATAAATCACAGGCACAATATCCCCTGTCATTTTTATTGGTTGATCGGATAGTTTTTTAAGGCGATGAACATCTTCAAATCTAAAAATAAAAATTCCTTTGACATCCGCTCGATTAGCAACCAGTCCGCCGCTTCTGGCTAAAGCTTGTGCTAAAGTGATGCCTTTTGTTTCAAAATTAATTTCTTTATTTTTACTATTAGCCCCTAAAGCGGTAAAACTAAAAGGTTGATATAAAGCCGTAATAATATCTCCCGTTTCTAAACCAATATTTTGTTGATTTGGATTTTGAATAATATTTTCTAAAGGCAAAGTATGAACTTGATTGCCTCGAGTTAATTGAATTGACATTTTATCAACAGGATATTTAACCCAACCGCCTGCAATTAACGCATCCATAATGGTTGATTTTGATGTTAATGACATTTTAGTGCTTTTAGTAACATCTCCCACGATCGAAACCATTGTGGCATTATTTTTAATTAGTCGAACCATTGCTTGGGGTTGGTTGGCTTTTTTAGACAAACGGCGCACAATCAATTGTTCAACTTCATGGGTTGTTTTTCCATTGACTTTTAACATCCCCGCAAAAGGAATATTAATTTTTCCTTCACTATTAACGGCTTGTTCAGGAAAGAAAACAGAACCAATGCTAGAAGCACCTGAAGTAATGCCTTGCATGCCACCACCAAATAAAACAGCAGGAGGGGCCTCCCATAAACGGACTTCAATGGTATCACTAGGGGCTAATGTTTTAATACGGTTACTATTACGAGAAGAAAAAAGATTAGCAAAGGTATTTTGATATTTTAATGAAGCCAGTTTGGTGGCAATTTCCGTATTTACATTAATAATGTTAAATTGTTCAACTTCATTTTCTTTATTACTAATATCTTTAACTAAAGGACCTGAACTGGGAACAAAAGAGCAAGAAGTAAATAACAAGGAAGATAGAATTAAAGAGAGGCTTGAAATAAATTTCATATTGTAATAATCAAACAATTTAAAAAGGGCTAGTATACAGGTTTAATTAGTTTGTGCGTAATATGTCATTAAGTATTTGATTTTAAACAGTATCTTTACGCTAGACAAAAAAAAGCCAGAATAAATCTGGCTTTTTCAATCTAGAGAAGATTGAGAATAAATTAACCTTGATTAGCTAAAAAAGTATCTAAACGATCTTTAATATAAACAACGGCTTTGTCTTTTAAAGCATTGGCATAATTAACAGCATAAGGCTTAACATAGTTATAAGCTAAACCTAAAAATGCTTTGGTGTTTTCCATGGTTATACCAAATAATTGACCTTCGGTATTTTGCATTTCAGTGGCAGAAATCACTTGCATTTCAACCGCAGATTGAGTTCCAAAAAGGTAAGCTACTTCGTCTTGTTGAACAGAAGCAAAAGAAGTTGCAGAAGCACTTAATATGATGGCAGCAATTGAAGCAATAATGATTTTTTTCATGAGATATTTTCCTAAAAAGTTTTAATTTGTTATATTTAATTGATGAATACAGTTTATCTCAATAAAAAATTTCAACTAGTAGAGAAGTTCCTTAAAAAAGATGGGAAAAGTGCCTTATTGAATTAGACCCAAAAAGCGGGATTTTGAACAAAAGCTTTAATAAGGCTTTCTAGATGATAAGTATCTCTGGGATCTGAAAAAACAACGCCATCTGTCCTTCCTAAAATAGGAAGTTCAATAATAAATAATTGGGGGTGTTGATAACCAATTTCAAGGCGTTTAAAGGTGGTTGTATGCGATTCTTTTTTTTTTATAAAAGAAAAAATTAATAATAAGTAATCTGTTTTAAAACGATTAAGCGCATTAATTAATTGTTCTGCTTCATTTTTGCTAATTTGACGTTGCATCATTATCAACATTAATTTTGGATTTTTATTATGCATGACTTGTCTAAAACGACTAACACAACGTTCAAAGTAGTGATACCCTTTTTGAGTTAAGGGCGAATGATGGTTAAACATAAATTTTAAATGATGGTGTTTTAAATAATATAAGTGTTGGGCAATATTGGCGTTATTATCCAGTTTTTCATCTTTTAATACTTCTTGATAATAAGATTGATCTAAAAAAATCTGAAAATTATTATTGAGCATGTGTGTTACAACTTCAGGACTTGAAAAAATCCAATCAAAAGGTGTTGAAAAATGTTTTAATTTCACTCGTTTAAGGGTCATTGCGGTATGACATAAGCTACCTAAAGAAATGCCCCAATAATAAATTTTTTGTTCAATGTGTTGTGTGACTAATTGGTCGATTTCTTGTTCAAAAGAAATTTTAACTGGCATGGTTAATAATCCGCAATCTGAGATTTTTTAGTTTAATTGCAAGTAAACGACGATCGGTGCTTGTTTTATCCTTTTCATTAGCTGCAATAATATAAGGAAAAGTAAATTGTACAATCCATTGTTTTTGTTTTTTTAATTGTGAGGTATTAAAAATAAATACCATAACTTGGGGAAATGCTTTCTTTTTTTTAAATAATTGAGTTAATTTAATAGATTCTTGAGTTAATTGATTATTTAGTACAATATTGTTAATGGCAACAATCATTGTTTCATAAATTTCATAATGCATGGCATCTATTATTTCAAAAGCAAGCTCGTAATTGCCATCAACAAGTGCAGGAAGTTCAATGGTACTTTGTTTCTTTGGTCCCGCCCAACAACCATTAAATTCTTTTTCATACCAATTTTCGCCATAAAATTGATTTTGAGTAAAATCAATTTCAAGATGCTTAATTAAAGACATTAGAGATTGGTTTTTTTCTAATATCTTTTTGTTATTAATTAATAATAATTGCTCATTTTGTTTAAATTTTTCAGTTAATTTTTGATTATTTAAGTGATATTTTTCTAAATCTTTTTGTACCATTTGAAGTTGATATAACAACGTTTTATTTTGGTTATCTAACGTTTTATTCTGTTCCTTTAATTCTGAAATTATTTGTTGAAGATTATTAAGTAATTGATTTTTATGATTACTTTCAGCTTCTAAAAGAGAATAAGTTTGTTCAAGTTGTTTTATTTTGTGCTGTAATTGTTGTTTTTCTGCAGAGGCCGTTGCTATAATTTTATTTAATTGAATCACAAGCTGATTATAATCATCAAAAACTTGTTGTCTTTCTCGTGAAATTGAACTGGCATGAATATAAGGTAAATCTGCACAAGACTCTAATTGATAATATAAAATTAAAGCCGTTTGATAATCATTATCAAGCATTCCATTTTCAGACAATCCTAAATCCATTTTTTTAATGGGAATTACGGCTGATAAAATATTACGAGCTAGATAAAAAAAGGCAGTTAAAGGGGGGGGGTGAGTTAATTCTTGAACCAAAAGGGGGGATAAATGAAGCTTAAAATGATAAACCATTGCCTTTAATAATTGATTGTGATTATTAAATAAGAAAGCTTGGCTATTAATTAAAAGGCATTGTTTCGGGATGGTCAGATAAAATTGACATAAAGGGGTATTATACTGTATCCAAGTCTTTATAATTTCATCTAAATGAGGTTGTATATTTTCTCCTTGCTCCAACATTGAAGTAATAACAAACTCTAATGAAGCATAAACCAAAATAAAATGGATATTTGTATCCAATGCCTGCCAAGAAGACATGGAATCTAGGCTATCAAAACACCAAGTCATTTTATTTGTTGTTTGAGCAATAAAATATTGTTGTTTTTCTTCTGTTGTTAAGATCTTATCTTGGGTTTGAATAAGTTCGGCAATCCCCACCTTATTAAAAATAGGCGCGACACTTTCATAACGAGAATAAGGTTGTCCACAAACAACAAAAAGCATCAAAATATCACTCATTTAATTAAATATTATTGGCTTATTTTAACTATAAATTTATTAAAAAATCATAAAAAAATGAAATTAACCCAAATACCCCGTTCTTTTTTATTTTTACAAGGAGTTGCCAGCCCTTTTTTTGAGACATTCGCTAAAAAAATAAGATCTGAAGGTTATCAAACTTATCGAATTAATTTTTGTGGGGGGGATTTAAATTTTACCCAAAAAACGCCTTTTACTAATTTTCAAGGCAAATTAAAAGAATTGCCATTGTTTTACCAAACAATTTTTAAAAAGCACCAAATTACAGATATTTTTTTATTTGGTGATCAACGAGCCGTCCATCAGCCTGCTATTTTATTAGCGCAACAACAAAATATTCAAGTTCATGTATTTGAAGAAGGTTATTTTCGTCCTTTTTGGATTACCCTTGAACAGGGGGGGGTTAATGCTAATAGCGCCTTATTTAAAAAAATCCCGTTGTTAATTCATCAGCCGCCCCCTTTAAATCCAATACAAATCAAAGAAAATCATTATTCATTAAAACAACGGGCTTATTACGATATTAAATATCGTTTTTTTAATTTAATTTTTATTGGGCATTTTAAATATTATCAAAATCATCGTCCTTATAATGGTTTTATGGAATATTTTGGTTGGATACAACGTTTTACTCTATTGCCCTTTTATCAAAAAAAAGCCCATCAATTATTAGAAAAATTGATAACAACCAAAAAATCTTTTTTTATTATGCCATTACAGCTTAATTCTGATGCTCAAATCCAAATTCATTCTGATTTTGTTGATATTAAAGCCAGTATTCACAATATTATCGCTTCTTTTGCTCAAAAAGCCGATTCACAACATTGTTTAATTATCAAAAATCATCCCTTAGACACTGGTATTATTAATTATCGGCGCTATAGCCAAAAAATTGCCCGCCAATATCAAATACAAGACCGTTTTTATTTTATTGAGGGTGGAAACTTAAGTTGTTTAATTAAGGCCGCACAGGGTATGGTTGTTATTAACAGCACATCAGGACTACAAGCACTTAGTTTAAACTGTCCTGTGTGTGTTTTAGGCAAGGCTATTTATAATATTGAAGGACTGACCTTTCAAAAAGGACTTGATTTATTTTGGCAACAAAATAAACCGCCAGAAAAAACATTATTTATTAACTTCAAACAAATTTTAATCCAAGAAACTCAGATTAATGGTAATTTTTTTTCCCAACAAGGAATTGATTTGATTATTAAAAATATGGTAAATAAATTAAATGCAAAGTTTATGGATGGATGATTTTTTAGAAAATTTGGTATGCATCTTTTTTTGATAATAAGAAATATCGAAAATTTGTTTTAGATCGTTCACTATTTAATCCAAAGATATCATGCTCAATTTTATCTGATAATCCAAAAAATTTGGAAGAATTTTTGTATTCTTCTAGAATATGGTTTTGCTGAATGGGATTTAAACTATCAAAAAATAAATCGAGTTTTTTGTTAATTTCTTCTTCTTTTTCTTTCTTGATTAATTTCTTTTGTTCTTGTTTTTCTTGGTTTTTTTTCTGTTCTTCTTCAATTTTATGTTGCTCAGATAATTTACTTATCCAATTTTCTTCAAGTGCTTTTATAAAAAAACCAGATGGACTGGCGACCTCTTCTATTTGTTGACGTTCTCTTAATACTTGTAGTTTTTCGGCGATATATTTTGTTCCATATTGTTTTAAAAAAGTAGAAGCCTTATTTTTAGGAATAGAAATAGCAATCATTGCATTATATTCTGGCATTTCAAGATCTGGATTTGGTAAAGGGGGTAATTGTTTTAACGCTGATTTCTTTTTACCAAAACTAAAAACAAAATGTGTGATCTTTCGACCGCGTTTTTTTTGATCATAGTTAATCCAAAAATCAGAATGTTGATTAATTTGTTTTACAGCGGGTTCAATGACATATTTTTTTAAATCAAATATTCTGGAATATTCTTCTTTTATTTGAAGTTTTTCTTTGAAGTCATCAAGTCCAACTTCAATCATATTCTTATTTTTCCATTGCATCATTAATTCATATAATCGAATCGCATAAACACTGGAAAATTTTGAAACATTTAAAAGACTGTATTGGGTAAATTGTCCATGTAATTGACTTAAGAAAGGCAACACATCATAAGCAAAAGTGAGTCGAATACTGCCTTCATTTTCGTAGGCAATACCACTAATCCACCGAGTTTTATATTTTGAATATTTATTTTTAGGATCGGGAATATCCACAATAATCCAGCGTTCTGCTAATCTCTCTACGGATTCTTTAAGTGATTGATAAGCCTTGCTCATATTTATTTGACTTAAATTGGCCAACTCTTGTGCAGTCACTTCAAAACGAAGATCTTTTATTTCTGTATTTGGTTTTATTTTCGATATACAAGCAAGAATGACTCGCTGTTCAGACATACTTAGTTTGTAACTTGCATTAATTAAATCATTTGATTTTACGACAATTGGATTTTTCATTTTTTGTATTCCGATTTTTCTCGTCTTATTAAATTTTTATTATTATAAACGAAAAAATAAAAACAACTCGTTTTTATTTATAATCCTTCTTTTTCAATAAACGATAGAATAAAAACAACTCGTTTTTGTTCCGATTTTTGTCGTCTTATGTTTTTTTTACTAAAAACGAGTGAAATTTATTTACTCGTTTTTGTTCCGATTTTTCTCGTCTTTAATTTTTACACCAAAAAACGATAGAATAAAAACAACTCGTTTTTGTTCCGATTTTTGTCGTCTTATATTTTTTTACTAAAAACGAGTAAATAAAAATACTTCGTTATTATTCCGATTTTTCTCGTCTTGTATTCCGATTTTTCTCGTCTTGTATTCCGATTTTTCTCGTCTTGTATTCCGATTTTTCTCGTCTTTGTTCCGATTTTTCTCGTCTTATACGTCTGTAGCTAATTGAAAAATAACGTTTTTTTTGACTCGAAAACAAGGTTAAAACAGAAAAAAAGAAAACAACAAAATCGCGCGCGAACGCGTGTGTGCGAGAAAATTCAATTTTCCCTTTTCAAATTACAAATATAATTAAATCATAATATTTGAAATTAATAATTTTTTAATAAATTTGTATATCGAAAAAAAAAACACTCTCAATGATTTTCTAAAAAATCAAATTAACGCCATAAATTTAAAAATCTGGGAATTTGTTGAATAAGAAAAAGAAGATTATTAGAAATAACTAAACAACATTGTTTAACGATAAAGATTAAATGCTTAAGAATACGCCAAAAACACTCAAACAAATTTTTATCAAAAATTGCCCGCCAATATCAAATACAAGACCGTTTTTATTTTATTGAGGGTGGAAACTTAAATCGTTTGATTAAGACCATACAGGCTATGGTTCTCGTTAATAGTACATCAGGACTACAAGTATTTAGTTTAAACTGCCTTATGTGTATTTTAGGCAGGATTATTTATAATATTGAAGGGCAGATTTTTCAAAAAGGTTTGGTAACAACCTAAAACGCCAGAAAAAAACAAGAGGGATCTTGTCCCTACATAACTTCACTTATCTTTTTAATCACAAAAGAGGCTGAAATAAATCTTTCAGGGGCACCTGTTGAATTATCTTCCCATATTTCTAATGGGATACAGCCGTGTTCTGCAATGGCTTGAAAAATATAATGTTGGGGTAAACAATGCATTTCCATTTCAAACTTACTTTCTTCCGCTAACCAATCATTAATTTTAAATTTATAATTTGTTTTATAAACAGGGACTTGAAACATTGCAATGCCATTAATATTCAATGCCGTTAAGGCTTGTTTAATTAAACATAATATAATCGGCGGGGGATTATGTTGAAAAACGATCTTTGAATAAAATAAATCACATTTTTCAATGGGTTGCATAAAAGAATTGGCTCGATGATTAAAGCTGATATGGTTGAGTTTTCTTTCTTTAACCGTATCTTCTGCATATTGTAAATGACTATCCGAAACATCATAACCGTAAGTTTGTGAAAAATAATCCGCTAATCCAAAAGTAACTCGTCCAACACCACAACCATATTCAACACAAATTAATTTTTTTAAATCGCTATCCGTTTGATAACGCTTAAAAATATCAACAGCTACAGCTGCCTCAACTTTGCCTGATTGCCAAAAATCTTCAATATTGGAGGCTAAATTTTCAGAACGATATTGTGGATTAGTAATAACTGAGTAATGGGCATCTTTATCACCTAAATGAGTCCAAACAACTCTGATTTTTTTTATGCCTTCTTTAAGCTGTTCCTTTGTTGCAAAGGCTTCAACTTCATTGGGTGGTAATAACCAACCATCAAATTGTTTATTTTCATGGTTTATTTGTAAATCGGGAGTGGATTCTGAATTTTTCTTTTTAAAAAAAAGCATAATTAGTCTATTTGAGTCATTTTATTAACAATAAAAGTAAGTTGGCGTTGATCCAAGTTATTTTTATCAATGGCATTACCCTTAAAATAAGGATGTGTTTTAATGGTAACTGTTAATTTTCGGCATTTTGAATAATCAGGGAATTTTAAAAAAATATAAAAAATCCCTTTTTTTTCAACAATTTGTTGTTTATTTAACTGCCAAGATGTTGAAATATCAAGGGTTAAAGCTGTTGTTAAAGGTGCCGCATGTTCACAGTATAAAATAAGATAACCTTGGTTTTTATTAGTATGCCGTATTTTAATCTGTAAAGTGGGTTTAGCCCAACCATCGGGATAAATATCAATAAAAACTTGGGGCAAGGTTATCTGCCAGCGTTTATCTTTATGTAATTGTTCAAAAAGTTTAATTAAATCAGAATATTGTAGAAATTGGATCGCCTTTTCAATGGTTTCAATAAAATGTGGTTGCAGTTCTTTTGTTGGCGTTATAAAGGGATAATCTTGGTAAATTTCTTCAAAATAATTTAATAACCAATGTATTTTCACATCACCTAACTGATGAAATAAGACTTGCATGGCTTCAAGCGCGACTTTTTGGCGTTGATTTTGAGTAATACAAGCAGAATGTAATCTTGAATAAGCTTGTATTTTGTTAATATAACCAATGTTTTGAGGGTAAACCTTAAAAATTCGTAACCAATAATCAAAGTCAAAAGCTACTTTAAGTTCTTGATTTAAAAAGCCAACATTCTTTAATATGGTTCGTTTAAAGAAAACGGTTGGTTGGCAAATATAACAACCTAATTGAAATGCTTTTAATCGGTTTTTAGGATTTTTGGTGGGATATTGATTAATAAATGCCGATTGTTCATTAATATGTTTCCCCTCTCCATATAATAAAATCCATTGGGGATTTTTTTTAAAAGCATCAAGGGCATTATGAATGGCATTACTTGAATATAAATCATCCGAATTAAGCCAACCAATGATCTGTCCTCGGGCTTTTTTTAAGGCTTTATTTATTGCGGCTGCTGGACCTGAATCTGTTGCTGAAAACCAAAAAAGTTGATTGGTAAATTCTTTTTTTAATTTTTTTAAAATAACCAAAGTTGAGTCGGTTGAAGCGCCATCCATAATAATTAATTCAAGAGATTGAATTTTTTGATTAAAAACACTGCGAATGGCAGCTTCAATAAAATCAGCTTGGTTAAAAGAAGGCATCACAATGGAAACAAGCATTTTAACGGATTATCAACAATCTTTACTCATTTCAAGCATGGCCCAACGAATAAAATTAAGCTTGGTCCGTTTTGTTTTTTCAATCGCTTTTTCCAATTCTTTAAATTCATATTCATTAAAAGGCACGCTAATTGTTTTATAACGGCGGGGGGCGTTAGGATCTAAAGACTCCGTCGCGCCTTTTGATGTTATTTTTGTTATATTTTCAGCCCCCGCTGTAAAAGCGGCAATTTTTTCTTCAGCTGTTCTTTTTTCATTTCTTCTTTTTGGCATTACAATATCTCCTCAATCAAGTCTTCAATTTCTTTTTTTGCTTTTTTATTCTGCATTTCAATAACACCTAACCCTTCAGTCATCGCGTCTCGATATATTTTACGATCATAAATGGTTGTTTTTAATAGTTTTATTTCAGGATAATCGGTTAAATAATCAATCGCTTCATTTTTTTCATTAATAACGGGGTTTGTCGGTGCCATCGTGAGTAATCCATAAACCTTTAACTTAGGATTAATGTCTTTAGCTTGAATCATAATTTCCTGCATTTTTGCTAAAGTATCCAAATCGGGTTGTGAAGGTCGAAAAGGAATAATTAAAATATCAGCCACAACCATTCCCGTTCGTAATTCTCGGCTATCCCGCCCCGCCGCATCAACCACAATATATTGATAACGCTTATCTAAATCAAGTAAGGTTGCCCGAATATTTTCATATTTTTGGACACAATGAACAATTGCAGGATTTGTTTTATTATCGGTTCGATCCATAATCCAGTTTGAAGCGGTTGATTGTCTATCCGCATCAACAAGAACAACATCATATTGTTGTTGAACAAGTTGAGCACAAAGATTAACCGTCATGGTTGATTTTCCACATCCCCCTTTTTGGCTTCCAATCATTAAAATCATTAAATTGTGTTTTTAGTATTAATTTAGTATCTAAATATACAGGTCTTTTTAATAGAGGGCACTTTTCCCGCCTTTTTTAAGGAACTTCCCCGCTCGTTAAAATTTTTTATTAGGATAAACTGTATTCATAAATTAAATATAACGAATTCAAACTTTTTAGGTCAATATCATGAAAAAAATTATTATTGCTTCAATTGCTGCTCTTTCTTTAAGTGCTTCTATTAGTTCTTTCGCTTCTGTCCAACAAGATGAAGTTGCTTACCTTTTTGGAACTCAATCTGCTGTTGAAATGCAAGTAATTTCTGCCACTGAAATGCAAAATACAGAAGGTCAATTATTCGGTATTACAATGGAAAACACCAAAGCATTTTTAGGAAAAGCTTATAATACTATCAAACCTTATGCCGTTAATTACGCGAATGTGTTAAAAGATAAAGCCCTTGTTTATATTACAGGTCGTTTAAATACTTTTTTAGCTAACCAAGGGTAATTTATTTAAAATCTTTATTTTTATTAGATTGAAAAAAGCCAGATTTATTCTGGCTTTTTTTTGTTTTATTTTTATTAAAATAATCAGCATCAATTTAATACTAAATTAATACTAAATTAATACTAAAATTTAACACTAAAAAGATACTGATTCAGCATTAATTTAGTATTATATTAACATCACTTAAATACTACGTTTATAAATAATTGATTTTTAAATGTTTTTTATCTATATTGAATTAACTGATCTAAACTTGATGGTTAATAACTCATGGCAGAAAAATATTATGCAATTGATTTTACGGCTTGGAAAAAAAATTTTTTAGGCTATTTTTTTGTGCCTGAAATCATCCTTGTTTTTAAAGAAAGCCCGATTCTTTCTACCCTAAAAAAAATTCCTGATAATCAAAATATTGTTATTTGGGCCAATAAAATAACGCCTGAAATTAAGGCATTAAGTGAACAAAAAAAAGCAATTTTATGGCGGATGGAAGATGGCTTTATTCGTTCCGTTGGTTTAGGAGTTGATTTAATAAAACCATTATCTTTGGTTTTGGATAAAACAGGCATTTATTATGATGCAACGGAACCTTCAGGTTTAGAGAAAATATTAAATACGGCCAGTCAATTTTCTCCGATTTTATTACAACAAGCCCAACAATTAAGGCAAAAACTCATTGCTTTAAAATTATCTAAATATAATGTGGGCGGATCCATTAATCTTGATTTACCGCCTGACAAAAAAATTATTTTGGTTCCTGGTCAAGTTGAAACAGATGCTTCTATTTTAAAAAGCAGTTTTGACATTAAAACAAATTTAGCCCTTTTAGAAGCGGTTAGAAAGGAAAATCCGCAAGCTTTTATTATTTATAAACCTCATCCTGATGTGGTGGCAGGCAGTCGTTATGGAAAAATTCAACAATCTTTAGCGGATATGGAATTAACCGATGGCAATATGGCGGAGCTTTTAGATTATATTGATGAAGTGCATACAATTACCTCTTTAACGGGTTTTGAAGCTTTGTTAAGAAAAATAAAAGTGGTCACTTATGGGATGCCCTTTTATGCAGGGTGGGGATTGACCGAAGATCATTATCAATGCGAACGGCGTCACCAAAAATTATCACTGACGGAGCTTATTGCGGGTACTTTAATTGAATATCCAACCTATATTCATCCGCAAGAAAATAAAATTTGTTCAGTTGATGTGGTGATTGATTTTTTAGCCGAACAAAAAAAAGTTCAAAAAACAAGATTACCTTTAAAAATAAAACTAATTCGATTATTTAAAAAACCATTTTAGTCTTTGGATTTTTTTAACTCTTCTTTTATTATTCTATTCTTGGATCTTGAGAATCAACTTCTATTGGTATTATAGGCTGAGTTTGTTGTTTTTTAATCATAAATTTTAAATGGGATATTTTTCGACCTGTCCGTCTGGTTTCTAAAGTAAAACTGAGATCTGATTTGTAAAGGTTTGTTTCTGGATCTTTCGTTTCTAATTCTTTTTTGGCTATATTTAAAACCCATTTTTTAAAATCCCCAAATACTGGATATTTTTTAGATTGTTCATTTAGCAACATATTTCTAATTTCCTCTACGGAAAATTCAAAATAACTCATTCTTTTAGAAGCATATTCTTTTAATAATTGATAAATCCTAATGGTATAAACGCTCCGAAAATGTATAACAACTCCAAGGCTTATTTGGGTAAAATTTCCTGTTTTTTTTAATTCCAATAAAAATGGTTTTAAATCATTATGAAACTGAAGAGAAACAATATTTTCTTCAACTTTAGCGCGACTGACCCATTGAATTTTTTTCCAGCCTTTTGTTGTATTAATCCTAATAACTCGACTCATTAATCTATCCGTGATTTTATCAAATTCTCGTAAAGCAGTTGAGGGATGAATACCTAGAATTTGGGCTAATTGTTCTGTTGTGGTTGTGAAAGTTAAAAATTGTTCATCTTTTGGATTGATAAGAGAAATCATCGCAAATAATAAAAGTTGTTCATTTTTCGTTATCGTATATCCAGCTTCTATCAGTTTATTGGCTTGTGCAAGTGAATTATTTTTATTAAATTTTGGCATTATAGTTTTAAGTTATGTATAAAAAATAAATATTTTAGTATTTAGAACTTCTTTCATCATGGTAATGTGTGAGCTCTAAAAATTCTTTATATTATGTTATAGATTGATCTTTTTGAAAGCAAAAAATTTCTCAAATCATCTTTTGCTCGCTCACTTGTTAAACCAAAAGTTTGATATTCGATTTGTTCAGACAAACCAAAAAAGGAAGAGCTTTGATATTCTGAAAGAACGGTTTGTTGATCTCTTTCACTTAAGTTATTAAAAAATAAATCTAATTGTTTATTTCTTTCTAAAATTTTTGCTTTTTGTTGTTGTTTTAAATTTATTTTTTGTTGTTCTGCTTTTTTTCGTTCTTCTGTTCCTAATTTCATCATGGCAATGATTTCAGTATCTGATTTTCCGACGGTATATTTTTGATTTTCTGGCGCATTTGCCCATTGTCCTAAATTTTCTTTGGAAGAATCTACAGTTTGTAGTTTAGATTGTTCTAAGTCATCTTTCATCATAGTAATAATTTCATTATCCGTTTTTCCTGCGGTACGAGTTACATTCTCTGACGCATTTGCCCATTCTTTTAAGCCTGCTTGGGATAAATCTAATTCCTCACTTTGCCAATCCTCCTTTAATGCTTTTACAAAAAATCCTGCAGGATTTTGTATATTTTCTATTTGCTGGCGTTTGGTTAATAATTCCAATTTTTCTATAATGTATTTAGGGCTGTATTTTTCCAAATACATTAAAGCTTGTTTTTCAGATACTTTAATCTTTAGCATTGCGGTGTATTCTATTTGGTCTTCATTATCATCAATTTTCAGCATAAGTGGAGTTGCTTCTATTTTAGTTTGCTGTTTTTTTATAATGAATTTTATATGTGAAATTTTTCTTCCTGTTTTACTTAATTCAAGATCAAAATTAATATCTGAAACATAGCCACCTTCTTTATTTTTTGCAGAAAATTCCTTTTGTGCTGGCATGATTGTTCTCGCTCTTAGGTTTGCAAAAACCGTATATTTATCAAAATCAATGCCTAAAATTTCTTTAAATTCAGAAACAGAAAAGATTCGATAGCCAATCTTTTCATATTGTTTTAGTAAAGTATAAATCCTAATCGTATAAAGTCCTTTAAACTTGATTGCTATACCCAATTTGTGACTTGTAAAGTTTTCTTTTAATGCTAATAGATAAGGTTTTAATTTCTTGGAAAATGATAATAATACGATACCTTCTTTTTCTAAATATTCAGCATCAGAAATCCAACCCGTTATTAAATAATTTCCTCCTTGTTTAGGAATAAGAATGTCTTTATTTCGCAATCCTCTTAATAACATTTTGATTTTAGGATATAAATTATTTGTTTTAAGTCCAATCATCTTTTTAAAATCATTTATTTTTATAGAATAATCTTTGAAATCTTCGTCATTAGGTTCAACCATTGAAATCATCATCAATATTAAACGTTGTTCATAAAGACTTAAAGAATATCTTGCCTCAACCAATTGATTCGATTGTGAGACGATCATATGGATATTTGTCTTTTTTGGAAAATTCATTAAGTATTCTTTTAAAAAAAAACATAGTGTAATTAATTACTTATAATATTACAAGTAAATATTACAAATAAATATTACAAGTAATTGTATATTGTAAATACAGCCCCCTATTTGTAATAGCTAACCCCCTATTTGTAATAGCTGACCCCCTATTTGTAATAACTGACCCCCTATTTGTAATAACTGACCCCCTATTTGTAATAGTTAGGTCTGTAATATATTGATATTTATAGTAAAATTCGGCTGGAAAACATATAAAACAATTAAAACAAATAAAACAACAACAACACGCGCCCAAATTATTATTTCCTGTGGATAACTTTGACAAAAATTAGATTAAATATTTGATTTAATTATATTTTTTGTTTTGTTTTTAAAAACACACCTAATCATTAAGTTTAATTAATAAACTTATAAATAATTTATCTTTGAAATAACTTCAAAAAAGCCTAACCCATGTCATAAGTTTAAAGAAATGGGAATTTGGTTGAATAAGGAAAAGAAAATTCAAACAATGAACAAACAAAGTCGTTTAACGATAAAGATTAAATGCACTAAAAACATTCAAACAACTTCAAAAAAGCCTAACCCATGTCATAAGTTTAAAGAAATGGGAATTTGGTTGAATAAGGAAAAGAAAATTCAAACAATGAACAAACAAAGTCGTTTAACGATAAAAATCAAACATTAGCTATTTGAATCGGTTTAATTAACCCCTTCAAAAGGATAAATATTTTAAATCTTCTAATGGCACGATTAGACGCCTTAAAAAGAATCCTCTAATAAGGCAAAATGCTTCATTATTAGCTTATATATTTATGTTCTAAAATTCGGTATAGTGCTCGCCTATTTACTGACTTAGTATGAATTTAGCACTACAAAATTTCATGAAAATAAAAAAACGTTCCCGTATTGACTGGTTATTTCTATTGGTTGTTGTTACTCCAACCCTGCTCTCTTGTTATTATTTTGTCTCAATTGCTTCAAATATATATATTTCAGAATCTCATTTTGTTGTCCGTAGTCCGCAGCGTCAAACAATGACGGGGTTAAGTGCAATGTTGCAAGGAGCAGGGTTTTCGCATGCTCAAAATGATTCTTATGCGGTTCATGACTATATTTTATCAAGAGATTCTTTATTAAAGTTAGAGCAAAAATTTGGTTTTAAAGCCTTATTTTCAGATCAAAAAATTGATGTTTTAAATCGTTTTGGGGTGCTGGATTTTGATACCAGCTTTGAAGCCTTATATCAGTATTACAATGAAAAGGTGATTGAGATAAAGTACGATACTGTTTCTTCAATTACAACCATTAATGTGAGTGCTTTTTCACCTGAACAAGCCTATGAAATTAATGAATATTTATTGCAAATGACGGAAGGTTTTATTAGCCAATTAAACCAACAAGGACGCAGTGATATTTTACAAGCAGCTAAAGAAGAATTGGCTTTAGCCGAAGATGGGGCAATGATGGCCCGAGTTAATACGGCGAAATATCGTAGCAAAACATCAACGGTTGACCCTTCTCAACAATCTGCGACCAAATTAAAACAAGTTTCTGTCTTAGAAAACTCGTTAATGGAGGTAAGTACTCAGCTTGCTTTGTTAAAAAGAGTCGCGCCTGGTAATTCACAAATTAGTACGTTAGAAGCTCGAATTAAACAAATTAATTCAGCCATTAGGAAAGAAAATAAGAAAATAACAGGCAATAAAGGTTCTATTGTGAGTAAATTCTCTCAATATGAACAAGTTATTATGGAACAAGAGTTTGCAAATAAACATTATTCGGCGGCCGTGGTTGCTTATCAACAGGCTTTAGAAGAAGTGCAACGTAAACAGTTATATTTAGAACGTATTGTACAACCCAATAAACCTGATTACACCATGTATCCACGACGGGTTAGAGCCATTTTTACCACTCTTATTTTAAGTTTTTTATTATGGGCGATATTACATATGTTATTGGCAGGTGTTAGAGAACATAAACACTAATGGCTAGAATATTAAAAAAAAATACCTTTCATGAATCTCTAAAAATACAATTTAGGGTGATTGGTGCTTTGTTAATGCGGGAAATTTTAACTAAGTATGGGCGCCATAATATTGGTTTTATGTGGATCTTTGTTGAACCTATGCTGTTTGTTTTAGGGGTTACGGCTTTATGGTCTTTTGTACGCTCAGGACATGCTCATGGAATCTCTGTTATTTCTTTTGCTTTAACAGGTTATAGTTCTGTTTTATTATGGAGAAATGCAGTGAATAGTTGTGCTGGCGCCATTACTGCAAATTTAACTTTATTATATCATCGTAATATTCATATTTTAGATCTCTATTTTGCGCGCTTATTACTTAATCTAACGGGTACAACCATTGCTTTTATTTTTTTAATGATTTTTTTTATATTAATTGAGGTCATGGTATTACCCAAGGATCTTTTATTGATGTTTGAAGGTTGGTTTCTATTAGTTTGGTTTGCTGTTTCATTAGGTTTTGTTATTGGTTCATTAATTGAAATGTCCAAATTTATTGATCGCATGTGGCATACCGTTTCTTATCTTATGTTTCCTTTGTCTGGCGCTTTATTTATGTTGGATTGGATGCCTGAAAATGTGCGGGAAATTTTATTATGGATTCCTATGGTTCACGCCACAGAGATGATTCGAGGGGGATATTATGGCGATATTATTCCAACTTATTATGATCCTTTTTATTTAATTTGTATTAACATTGTTCTATTATTTTGTGGTTTATTGCTTGTTAAACAAATTCAACAAAAAATTATTCCTTAAATCATGCTAAAAATAGAAAATTTAACCAAGACTTATCGTACACAACACGGAAAAGTGACCGTTTTAGATCGAATTAATTTAACCATTCAACCTGGTGAAAAAATTGGAATTCTGGGTTTAAATGGTTCGGGAAAATCCACTTTAATTCGTTTAATTGGTGGGGTTGAATTGCCCACCAGCGGAGTGATTCATCGTGATATGAGCATTTCTTGGCCTTTGGCTTTTCAGGGCGGTTTTCAAACAACATTAACAGGGCTTGATAATCTTCGGTTTATTTGCCGTATTTATAATACGCCCATTGCTAAGGCTCAAGCCTTTGTTGAAGATTTTTCTGAACTGGGTGATTATTTAAAAGAACCTGTTAAAACTTATTCTGCGGGAATGTTTGCTCGCTTATCCTTTGCAATTTCAATGGCGATTGATTTTGATTGTTATTTAATTGATGAAGTTTTAACGGTGGGGGATCGGCGTTTCCAAGAACGTTGTAATTATGAGTTATTTGATAAAAGAAGTGATCGATCCATGATTATTGTGTCCCATGTTGCAGAAGTGATTAAATCACACTGTGATAGTATTTTTGTATTAAAAAACAGTCAGATGAAACGATTTGATGATGTAGATGAGGCGTATATTTATTATGCAGACGACCAAGCAAACTAAAATATTAATTGATTTGAAACCCGCCTTAGATGGTTATGCAGGGATTCCTCAAGAAACTCGATTACTTTTTTATAGTTTACAAGGATTAGAAGATTATCAAGTTGAAGGTTTAATTCAACATGGTGGTTATGTTTTAAGACCCGCTTTAAGTGATAAAACATTACATAAAAAAGGTCCTAAACAAATTAAAAAGCTGGCGAGAGTGGTTATTTCTATTTTAGAATCTGATCGTATTTCTTATGTGAAGGCTTATTTGAGACGCTATTATTTGCGTTTTGCGACCATTTTTCGGATTAAAATTAAATTAACGACCTTTGATCCCGCCTTATTTCAAGATTTTATTTGGCGAGTTTTTTTTAGTAAGACATTGAAATCAAATGCAAAAGAGGTTATTACTTCTTCTATGTATCGAATTTTAAGTCCATCAAAAAATCAATTACATAATTTAGGTTTGCATTTTAGATTTTATACTTCAGAACCGCCTTATATTACAATTAATACCCAAAATATTGATTTTTTCTTAGTTCAAACCCCATTTCCAGGTCGTTTATCTCATCAAACTAAAATGATTGTTCGTTATCATGATGCCGTGCCTATTTTAATGCCGCATGTTATTAGTGATCGAAAATTTCATCAAGAATCTCATTTTTATGCTTTACAAGATAATATTAAACAAGGGGCTTGGTTTGCTTGTATTTCTAAGGCAACCCGCAATGATTTAATTAAAATATTTCCCGCCGCTGCTGAACGTTCAGTGGTTATTTATAATGTGGTATCAGATGAATATTATGAAGATGATTCTGATAAAAAGATGGTGGCAAAAATAGTGCCCAATCGGTTAGGAATAGCGGAAAGCCAAGACAAGAAAATTAAGCATAAAGTGACTTGTTTTGAGGAAGATCCTTTTGAATTTAATTATTTATTAATTGTTTCAACCATTGAACCTCGTAAAAATCATCTTTTATTATTAGATGCTTGGGAACGCTTAAAATATACTACGATGCCTGATTTAAAACTGGTGATTGTCGGGCATTTAGGTTGGAATTGTGATGATGTGGTTGATATTTTCTTTCCGTGGGCGGTGCGGGGCGAGGTTTTTTATTTAAATAACGTGCCTTCTTATGAATTACGTATTTTATACCAACATGCAACAGCCACCATTTGTCCTAGTTTTCAGGAAGGTTTTGATTACTCTGGCATTGAATCAATGTGTTGTGGTACGCCCGTTATTGCTTCTGATATTCCCGTTCATCGCGAAGTTTATGATAATGCTGCGGTTTATTTTAATCCTTATTCAGTTGAAGATGCGGCAAAAGTCATTGAAGAAACGTTAGAGAGTACGCAAAAAGCCAAGAAACAACTTAATAAGTTATTGAAGAATGGTAAAATCGTCAGCGATCAATATTCTAAAAAAAATATTTTACCTCAATGGGTTAAATTTTTGAATCAACTTAAACAATCTTAAATTAAATATTATGAAAGCAGTGATTACTTGTGGTTATCCATATTCTGGATATGACATTGTTGGACAATTTCTTTATCAATCGGGTGTTGTAAAAGCGAATATATCTCGTAATGAAAAGTTATCTCCAGTAGAGATCGAAGATAAAATTTTTAGGTTATATGAGTTAGATAAAGAAAAAATAACGACTCAAGCTGAATTAGGGCTTATTTGTCAAGAATTTTCTAAAAACCTATTTTTAGAAAATATATCTGAAAAATCATGGGGATGGGATTCTTCAAGTAGTCTTTGGTTGGTTGATTTTTGGAAAAAATTTGATCCACAAATTCGCTTTGTTTTGGTTTATGCTTCCCCTGAATTTATTATTGCAAATATTTTACAACAACAAACCACGTCTTATACATTAGAAAAAATTCTACAAAGAATCAACGCCTATAATACGGAAATTATTCGTTTTTATAATCAATATCCTGATTACTGTTGTTTAGTTAATACTCAAGCAATATCAAAAAATCCAAGCCATTTTATTGAAATAATTTCAAGTCAATTTAAGTTAGATTTAAATATTAAAAATATTGAGTTTAATTCGACCTTACCTTCTTCTATTTTAGTCCACTTAGCACAAAATTTATTAATCGAAATAGATGAAAATAGTGATCAAGAAAAAGAAAATATTATTCCAATAACAAAGGCGATGTCGCTTTCAATTAACCATGCCTTAGCTAAAAGTTTAATTAATGAAGCCGATATTTTATATCAAGAATTAGAATCAATTTCAAATATTCCTTATGCTGAAGAAAAATCAAGCACCCAAGAAAAAGTGGCGGCTTTTAAAGAATATAGTACTTTAATTTTAACTTTAGATGAAACTCAAAAGAATAATAAAAATTTACAGAAAAAGGTCATAGAATTAAATAATAAAACGCTTCTTTTATCGGATAATTCAAAATTAAAAGAGAGTAAAGTCAATGAATTACAAAATAAAATACAGAAATTAAAGAAAGAATACCAAGAAAATATTACAAAACAAACAGCCGAAAATAAGCAAAATCTAGAACAAGAGAATGAATTATTATTATTACAATTAGATCAAGTTCAGCAAGAACTTAAATCTTATTTTTCAAAATATAAAGAAAAAGAACAAAATAATCATCATTTAAAAAATAAGTTAAATGTTATTGAACAAGAAAGAGAAACTTTAAGAGAAAAAATTAAGAACTTAGAAAAAGTCCATAACATGTTGGCTTTAACCTTAAATAAAACAGAAGAAGAGACTTCTAAATTAGATCAAAAAGAACAAAATATTAAGAAATTAAATGAAAAAATTAAAACATTGAAAATAGAATATGAAAAAAATATTTTAAAACAAAAAACAGAAAATGAACAAGAATTAGAAGAAAATAATGCATTATTATTATTACAATTAAACCAAGTTCAGGAAGAACTTAAATCTTATTTTATAAAATATAAAGAAAAAGAAAAAGAAACGGATGATTTACAACAAAAGATAAGGCAACTCATTAAACCTATTGAACTTTTAAGTTTTAATATTGATCTAAAAAAACCTTGTTTTAATGGTGATAATTGGTATAATATTGAAGACAATGGGCGGTGGGCAGGACCTGGATTAAAAAGCACCATCCCTATTCCAACGTTATTAAAAGGTATTTATGAAATTAATTTTTATATTATGGATGCGATGTCTTTAGATATTCCCAAAAATATCAATATTTCTTTAAATAATATTGAATTACCTGAAATTAAACCAAGAAGTAAGCGATTTACGTTTAAGAAGCAAGAAAAAGTAATAGCTTATCCTATTCCAATTAAGTGTATTTTTAATACAGAAGATTTTAATAATGAAGAACCTTGGATACTTTCTATTACAACATCAGGTGTTATTTCTCCTGCAGATGTTAGTGAAAATAAAGAAGATTTAAGAAAATTATCTATTAAAATAAAATCAATACAAGTTGTTAATCAACAATTATTATGATTTTAAATACAGTTTACTTATTAAGCAGAAATCACTATAATGACAAAAATAACAAAATAAGATTATTATGTGGAAGTCAACAGGGTGGTTAGCAAAAAAACAACAAAGTTCACTTGAAAAAAATATCTTAATGAAAAATTTATTGTTGATATTGTCCGTGAATTTAACCAAAGTAGACCAAGACATCAAACTATTTTGGAAAGAGCGATTGAAGGGAATTCGTTGTGTCTTGTGGCAATCACATCAGATAGAATCAACGATTCAGGATTCCAACTTATCAAATGGCTTATTGAATTATCAGGTGGGTGAGCCGAACTTCTGGAAGAACCAAATTCCCTTGAATCATTTAATACAAAAAATATTATTACATTTATTACTGGCTTTATCAATGCCAATGATATAAAACAAAACTGAAATCTTATTTAAGGGAAAGCTCACACCCTATTTTTTTTAGATTTAAAGTGAGAAATTAATAATAACAGTTACCTTTGAATATTATAAATATCAAGTGTAATTAACTCTAACTAAAACCATTCGTCTATAATAACGATGGTTTCAACCTTGGATATAAATTAAAAATGAAAATTTTAGTATTAGGTGGTGATGGTTTTTGTGGTTGGCCAACAGCTTTGCATCTCTCAAAAGTAGGTCATGATATTATTATTGTTGATAATCTTTCGAGACGCAAAATTGATATTGAACTAGAAGTTGACTCTTTAACCCCTATTTCTCCCATGTCTGTTCGTCTAAATGCATGGCAAGAGTTAACAGGAAAAAAAATTGAGTTTTATAATATTAATGTGGCTCATGAATATCAAGTTTTATTAGATTTAATTTGTAATGAAAAGATTGATACTATTATTCACTTTGCAGAACAAAGAGCCGCGCCTTATTCAATGAAAGGTTCTTATGGTAAACGTTATACGGTTGATAATAATTTAAATGCCACTAATAATGTTCTTTGCGCCATTGTTGAATCAAAAAGAAATATCCACTTAGTTCATTTAGGAACAATGGGTGTTTATGGTTATGGGACGGCTGGAATGAAGATTCCAGAAGGTTATCTTAATGTTCAAGTGGTAACCGAAGATGGACGTACGATTGAACAAGAAATTTTATATCCTGCAAAACCAGGCAGTGTTTATCATATGACCAAAACACAAGATGCTTTGTGCTTTGCTTTTTATAATCAAAATGATGGGATTCGGATTACAGATTTACATCAAGGGATTGTATGGGGTACGAATACAGAAGAAACAGCCATGGATGAACGCTTAATCAATCGTTTTGATTATGATGGAGATTATGGCACAGTATTGAATCGCTTTTTAATGCAATCGGCTATTGGTTATCCATTAACGGTTCACGGAACAGGCGGGCAAACAAGGGCTTTTATTCATATCAATGATACTGTCAAATGTATTGAAATTGCGGTGGCTAATCCACCTAAAAAGAATGAAAAAGTTAAAATATTTAATCAAATGACAGAAACACATACAGTTAAAGATTTGGCAACATTGATAGCAAAAATGACCAATATTGAAATTTCTTATTTACCTAATCCTCGCAAAGAAGATGATGAAAATGATTTACATGTGGATAATGATTGTTTTTTAGCTTTAGGGCTTAAACCGACCACATTAGAAGAAGGATTGTTACTTGAAGTCAAAGAAATTGCTGAAAAATATGCCTCACGATGTGATAAAACAAAAATTCTTTGTACCTCTTATTGGACCGAAACCGAAGAAAAATTAAGTCAAAAAGGATAAATATTATGAGTTATATACTGGTAACAGGAGGTTGTGGGTTTATTGGGGCTAATCTTATCCCTATGTTGGTAAAAAAAGGACATCAGGTCCGTGTTTTTGATAATTTATCAAAAGGCAATACCGCCTATATTAAAAATACCTCTTTTGATTTTTTTGAAGGCGATATTCGGGATGATCTAGCGGTTGCAAAAGCGCTTGAAGGCATTGATGGTATTATTCATCTAGCGGCTTATGGTTCGGTGGTTGAATCCGTTGAAAATCCCATGGAAAATTTTGATATTAATGTTAAAGGGACTTTTAATCTTTTCAATGAAGCCCGAAAAAAGGGGGTTAAACAAATTGTTTTTTCATCAACAGGAGGCGCTTTAATTGGTAATGCTGAACCTCCTGTAAATGAAGAATCTGTGCCCCGCCCTATTTCTCCTTATGGTTCTGGTAAACTTTGTTGTGAAGCTTATTGTTCTTCTTTTGCCCATTCGTATGGTATGAATATCACTGCTTTACGTTTTGCTAATGTGATTGGTCCCATTAGCTGGCATAAAAAAGGCGCTGTCACCGTTTTTATGAAAGCCATTATGAATAATAATAAAATTATTATTTATGGGGATGGAAATGCAACCCGAGATTTTCTTTATGTCAAAGATCTGTGTTGGGGAATTATCGCCGCTTTTGAAAAATCTTTAGCGGGTTTTAATCCCATTCATTTAGCTGGAGGGCGAGAAGTTTCAGTTAAAGAACTTGCTGAATTAATTATCTCTTCATCAGATAAAAAAAATCACCCAATGGAGTTTTTACCTAAAAGAATCGGTGAAGTTGAACGAAATTTTGCAAACTATGATCGAGCCAATGAATTATTGGGTTTTGAACCAAAAACAAATTTAGAAGAAGCCATTAATTTAACTTGGGATTGGTTTAAAAAAGAACAAGCGAATGAACAATAATGAAAAAAATACGGTAGGAAAATATCATCAATACCCTGATTTAACAAATAAACGAGCTGCGGAAGGTGGGATTCGCATCAATGATATTCTCAAAAAAAGTACACCAAATATCCCTTTAGTAACGATTATTACCGTTTGCTTTAATTCAGGTAAAACTTTAAGACAATGTATTCAATCTGTATTAAACCAAACTTATACTAATATTGAATATATTATTATTGATGGACTATCAAAAGATAATACCCTTGATATTATAAAAAGTAATAAAAATAACATTGATTATTTTATTTCTGAACCAGATAGAAATTTATATCATGCGATGAATAAAGGTATTGCTTTGGCGTCAGGAGAGTTTATTTTAATTCTAAATTCTGATGATTGGTATACTCCAGATTGTGTTGAAACACTCATCAAAGCTATAAAATATAGTAATTGTTCTTTTGTTTCTGCATTGGCACAATATGTGGATGATAAATCAAATCCCGTCGAGCTAATGCGAACGATGCCTTTCGATTCTAGTGTAAGGTTACGAATGCCTCTGCGTCATGAAACCATGTTAATTCCAGCAAAGATTTATAATGATGTTGGTAACTATAGTGAACAATATAAAATAATTGCAGATTTTCACCTTACTACTCAAATTTTTGAACAAAATTATTCTCACTATGAAGTCCCCCGCCCATTAATGTATTTTAGAAATACAGGCGTTTCTAGTACAGATTTAACAAATTTATTTAAAGAAAGAATAAAATTAGTAGGAGATAAGTTTTCTTTTTTAACAACACAAGAACAATCTTTATTTGGTAATTTGGGAAAACTAACCGCTATTAATATTGAAAATTTAGCCAAAAAATATCACTTAAAAACAAATTTTATACATACGTTAAAAGATTATTTTGAAGATAGAAAGAAGATATCGCAAGTTCATGCATGGAAAGATTACCAAATTAATTGGAATGCTATTTACCCAAAAGAAATTCCTTTAGTTAGTGTTATATTGCCAATATATAATGCTGAAGATACGTTATCAAAGGCGATTGATAGTATTCTTGCTCAAGGTATACAAAATATTGAATTAATCTGTATCAATGATCAAAGTCCAGATCAGTCAGAACAAATTATAAAAAAATATTTAAATAAAGATAAACGAATTGTTTATCTTAAAAATACAATAAATATTGGGTTAGGAGCTAGTCGAAACAAAGGTATTAGACACTCAAAAGGGCGCTATATATTTCATATCGATCCTGATGATACCATTCCGCTTAATGCACTGGAGACTTTATGCAATATTGCTCTAACACATCATAGTGATATGGTTAAGGGTGCCTATACACATGAGCAAATATTAATGGGAAATGCTCAACAAAAAGTTAGAAGAAGCTTAATAAATGGTAAAGCAAATAAAATAAATCAGTCATTAAAAACCATGCCTGAACTATTAAGAGAAACCGAAGGTCATTGGTCTTATCTTTATTCTCGTCGAATCGCAAAACTTGTCCCGTATCCAGAAGATTTAACCATGGGACAAGATAGTATTTTCTTAATTTCAGTGTTAATAAAAGCAACTAAGATTTCAATCATTGACAATGTTGTTTATCACTATAAAAATAATCCTAAAAGTGCAATGAATACCTTTAATTTCCAAAAGTATATGGATGCTTTAGAATGGAGAAGACGGGCTTGGCATATGTTAAATAATGCAAAAATGCCATCAATAGGACATAAATTTCTTCAATCTTACTGGAGTGAATTATTTTTTAGTAAACTATTTAAAGACAGTAACTCTAAACAGATAGAAACATTTTTTCTTTTTTTCAGACAAGCATTTAGTGAAGCAAATATCACTTCTTTAAAATATAACCCCCCTGGGATTTTATCCAAATTATTCTTGCAAATACTATCAAAAGAAAAGGGAATAAACTTTAATACCAAACAAAATGATAACTTAAGAATTGCAACATTTTGTTCAATGGATCATGGAGGAGCTGGTACAGGAACTCAACGACGAGTCAAAGCATTACGAGAGTTAAACGTTGATGTCAAAATATATTCTCTTGTTGTTAAATCCAATAAACCTTATGTTCATAGACTAAAACCGAAAGGGAATAATATAACAGATATGAAAGTATGGCAGAAAGTAAGAAAAAATGCCGTATTGCCCATTAAAAATTTAGAGGGTTTTAAAGCAACTGAGTTTTTCTCACTTACTCCAGCTGTTTTACGTTGGAATGACTTAAAACATATTATTGATGGCGTTGATGTATTACATTTACACTGGGTTGTTGGTATGTTTGATTATACAAAAATACCCTCATTTCTAGTTAATAAACCGATTGTATGGACCCTTGCAGATATGAATGCCTTTACTGGAGGTTGTCATTTTTCTGAAGGTTGTAGTAATTTTATACATGAATGTGAACAATGTCCTTTATTAAGTGGTAAAAGTGACGTACCACATAAAACATGGAAAATAAAACAAAAAGCTTATCAACAACTTAAAAATTTAACAATTATTTGTCCATCTCAATGGATGGCAAAACAAGCCAAAAAAAGTAGTTTATTTAAAAATAGGCAAATTCAAGTTATCCCCAATGCTTTTCCAATAAATACACTTTACCCAAGTAATCACCTTGTTGCTAGAATAAAATTAGGATTACCTCTTAATAAAAAACTCATTCTTTTTGGAGCAGACAGTGCGACAAATTACCGTAAAGGGGGGGATTTATTAAAAGAAATCATGTCCACTTATTGTCAAAAATATCATTGTAAAAATATCGAAGTGGTTATTTTTGGCAATAATACTTTAGAACTTAATGTTCCAGTCCATCATTTGGGTTATATAGACAATGAACAAAAATTATCTTTTGCTTACTCAGCATGTGATGTTTTTGTCTTTCCATCACGCGAAGATAATGCTCCTTTAACTGTCGGAGAATCTTTATTATGTGGCACACCTGTTGTTAGTTTTCCCGTTGGAAATATACCAGAATTAATAAGTCACAAAAAAAATGGTTATATTGCAGAGTATTTAAACTGTTCTGATATGACAGATGGTATTTTATGGGCTTTACATGCTCCAAAAAAAGTAAACAAAGTAAAATATATAACAAAACTTAGGCTTTCTGCTACAATGTATCATGAGCCAAATCTTGCCGCTAATCGCCATATTCAACTTTATAATAAAATACTCGTTAAATAATTAATAATATCTATGATAAAAAATCCATATGAAAAATTAGGTAAAGATGCTTTTTGGCGAACAGCAGTTGCTCAAGTAAGTCCTCTAGCTTTAGATATATACAGAAAAAAATGGGAAATAGATCCTTCATGGAATATTGCAGCAGCAGGTAGCTGTTTTGCACAACATATTAGTAAACATCTTAGACAAAATAATTTTAATGTTATTGATACCGAACCAGCCCCCTTAAACCTTCCATCTGAAATGCATCAGAAATATGGATATTCGATGTACTCTGCTCGTTTTGGTAATATCTACACGATGAGACAATTATTACAGCTTGCAAAAGAGGCTTTTACAACATATTGTCCAAAAGAAATTGCTTGGCAAAAAGACGGTGTATTTTATGATGCACTTCGTCCAGCTGTTGAACCAGAAGGATTAGGAACTGAAGAAGAAGTTTATACACACCGAAAATACCATATTCATAAAGTTCGAGAAATGTTCTTAAATGCAGATTTATTTATTTTTACTTTTGGTTTAACTGAAGCGTGGATAGATAAAAAGTATGGAACAGTATTTCCAACTGTTCCAGGATCTATTGCTGGAGTATTTTCAAAAGAAAAACACCAATTTAAAAATTTTATATTTTCTGAAATAATGGATGATTTTAATGCATTCAAAGTATTATTACATAAAAATCAATCTGTAAAAAAACAATCTAAATTTCTTCTAACCGTTTCACCAGTTCCATTAACAGCAACAAATTCAGGTATCCATGTTCTCTCAGCAACAACGTATTCAAAATCAATACTGCGGGCAGTTGCTGGACAAGCTTTTAAACACCAAAAAGATGTTGATTATTTTCCGTCATTTGAAATTATTAATAATTGCTGGTCTCGAGGAATATTTTACCAAAATAATATGCGCTCAATATCAACCGAGGGTGTAAATATTGCAATGAATACATTTATAAATGAACATAGTCATGATAAGCAAGAAGTTAACCAAAAAAAGATCTCTGAAACTAAAAATAAAACGACGACCTATAATCAATTCGAAGATGTTGCTTGTGAAGAAGCTTTATTAGAGAATTTTCTAAAATGAATAATATTCTTGTTGCTGGAAATTCTCATATTATTGGTTTCAAAAGTAGTATTGAAGAAAAAAATATAATACAACCCGCATTCATCCCTATTCCATTATGTCCTAATTTTGAAGATATTATTAAATCTGAATCAGGAAATTTTGAACTTAAACAAGGATGGAAAAATATGAAGGTAGAGATTACTAAAAAATCAAAATATATTAACTATGACTTTTCAATACCTGAACGAAATTTAATTTTTGTTGGAATGCGACTTTTTGGCGCATTTCCAACATTAGGCACATTATTTAGTGCTAAAAATAATAATAAATTTCTAATTTGTCCAAATAAAAATAAAATATCAATACCTAATCATCATAAATACATGATTGTTTCCAAGTCTTGTTTAAAAAAGATCTTATTTAATGAAATATTATTAAGTGTGAAAGAGCATGAATGGTTATTTCATAAATTTCATAAAGTTTATTGGATTCCATCACCTTCACCAAATTATTTTTTTATAAATAATAGATTATTACCAGAACATCATTGGTATATTAATTCTGGCTTACATTATCACCTTCTTTTAATTTTCAATGAAACATTAGAACTAGTAAATAAAACAAGTTATATGAAATCTAATCATATTTGTATTATGAAACACCCTATTAATAGCTTTAATCCAAAAACAGGTTTTTTATTACCAGAATATTCATTTGCACCAAATATTCCAGATATTCATGCTTCAAATAAACACTATAATTATTATATTAAGAAAATATTTCCTATTACTTCTTGATAAGTAGTCCTACTAAATAATAAAAATTTAAAATTTATATGATGAAATACTGCTTTTTTGGTTCTTCCGTAACAGAACAAGCCACCCTTTATAAAACAGGAGAAGTTGTTGGTTATGTTAATCATTTTATAACAAATTACCTTAATGAAGATTCGGGTAGTGCGTTAAGAATTGCGAGAGGAAATACAGATATTTGTAATGCAGGAATTATTTATTTAGATGATATTATTAAATGGAAACCTGATATTTGTATATTAGATTGGGCTACTTCAGGTAACCCTGAAGCAGATATTGTAACTATTTACCATATTTATAAGAAATTATTAGCTCATAATATTCTTCCTTTTACTGTTATTTTTCCAAGAAAAAAAAGGTGTTATTTATCGTTACCTGTTTATAAAAAGCAAGTTGAAATATGTCAATATTTTGGAACACCTTTACTTGAAATTGATCCAGAAACAGAACTAGATAATATTCTTCGAGATACAGTTCATACCAATGTCTTAGGAGGAAAAATTTATGCCGAGAAAGTTTATGCTGGTATTAAAAAAATATTACCAATACAACCGATAAATATAGAAGAAAATCATCCATTCACGGATCATTTTATTTCTTCTTCAGAATTATTTTTAAATGATATTCCAACTAAAATATTAAATTTTGAGATGGAAGTAAACACTCAGAATACAATAACAATTCAAATTTTTGCTGAACAAATGGTGGGACCTTATACTCCCATTATAGATATCTCTATATTTGATTTAAAAGGAAATTTAAAACAACAAGTTTCTGAAAACATGTTAGATATTTGGTGTTACCGTGAGAGAATGGCATTAAAAGCTCTTACATCAAAAATATCTGTTGATAAAAACACATCAAAAATAATAGGTAAAGTTAGCTATAAAACTCCTGAACATTCGATCTTTTCCAAAGAAATTCTTGAAGGTTTAAGTAAAAAAGAACAGTATTTAAAAGGAATTAAACGTACCTTTGTTATTTTTCAATCAATAGAAAAAGTGACATCCCCCATTACAAATTTTAAAATATTATAAATAATTATGACTGAATCTCTCAATGAACAAACTAAAAACTTGATTTCTTGGAATTTAACAGACCGTCAGATTTGTGATATTGAAATGTTACTTAATGGCGCATTTAGTCCATTAGATGGTTTTTTAAACGAAACTTCATATCATACTGTACTAAATGATATGAAGTTAGCAAATGATCAATTATGGCCTGTTCCAATTACTTTAGATGTTCCGAAAAGCTTTGCTAATTCTATTGCGCTCAATGATAATATTGCTTTACGAGATCCAGAAGGTATCTTAATCGCAACAATGGAAGTTGAATCTATTTGGCAACCTGATAAAGAACAAGAAGCGAACGCCATTTTTGGACAAAAAAATCCGAATGATCATCCTGCTATTTATTATTTATTCCATAAAGCAGGTGAATTTTATATTGGAGGGAAACTTAAAAAAGCCGAATTACCTATTCATTATGATTTTCTTGATATTCGCTGTACTCCTAATGAAATGAAACGTTATTTTGATAAATTAGGTTGGGCAAAAGTGGTTGCTTTTCAATGTAGTGAGCCAATTCATCGTGAACAACAAGAATATTCTGCTTTTATTGCCAAAAAGATGGGGGTAAATTTACTTATTCAAACAACTACAGGCATGATGAGTACTTCTGATATGAAGTACTATACAAAAATCCGTTGTTTTAAAGCCATTTTAGAAAAATACCCTGAACAAACAAGTAAATTAAATTTACTTCATTTTGCAGAGCGATTAGCGGGCGTACGTGAAGAAATTTGGAAGGCTTTAATCAGTAAAAACTATGGTTGTACACATTATATTGTACATACCCAACATGCTTTAAATATAGAAACCAAGGAAATACTAAATAAATACAAAGCAGAATTGGATATCCAACTGATTTATCAAGAAGAAATGGTTTATATTCCTGATCAACAAAAATATATTAAAAAATCAAAAGTAACAGATACAACCAAATATTTTAGCATGACCAATAAAGAAGCCATTCAACGTTTACAAGAAAACCTAAATGTACCAAACTGGTATTCTTACCCAAAAGTTATGCAAGAGTTTAAAAAATCTTTTCCACCAAAACACCAACAAGGATTTGCTTTGTTTTTTACTGGTTTTTCTGGTTCAGGAAAATCAACCATAGCCCAAGCATTAATGGTTAAATTAAATGAAATTGGCACCCGTCCTGTTACCTTGCTTGATGGCGATCTTGTACGTAAAAACTTATCAACCGAGCTGACTTTTTCTAAAGAACACCGTAATATTAATGTCCGTCGTATTGGTTATGTGGCGAGTGAAATAACCAAAAATGGGGGGATTGCAATTTGTGCTTTAATTGCGCCTTACCATAATATGCGTAAAGACGTAAGAGAACTGATTGAGGCCGTGGGTGGTTTTATTGAAATCCATGTCTCAACTCCTTTAGAAGTTTGTGAAAGACGCGATCGTAAAGGTTTATATGCTAAAGCAAGAGCGGGATTGATTAAAGACTTTACAGGGGTTAATGATACTTATGAAATTCCCCAACATGCAGAGTTAGTGATTGATTCAACAACCACTAAATCACATATTTTAGCTCAAGAAGTTATTTTATTATTAGAGCAAAAAGGCTATTTAGTGAATTAACTATTTAAAATTTATCATAAAAATATTTATTATTAACTTCTTTTGGTAATGATAAATATATTTGACTTACTGCTTTTAAGAAAAATTCTCTATTTTCTAACATATAATCAGATAATTTATTTGAAGGGCTTAAAAAAGGATTTTTTCTAGGTTTGAAATTAAGATGTTCACTATTAATAAATTTATTTATATTTTGTTGTATATTCTTTGTAAAAGGAGAAAAATGGGTTAATAAATTAGCTAAATAATGATTAATATCCTCATATAAAATAATATCAGTATAAGGCAAAGGCTTATCAATAAGAGGGCTAACCCATTTATTGATAAAATTAATAATATATTGTGTTTTATTATTTAACCAAGTTACTAATTCCTTATTTGTTGGCGTTATAAAATGCTTATCAACGATTTGATAAGCAAAAGAAACGACCTCTGGTTCATGAGATAGAGAAATCTTTTCCATTTTTATTCCTTCAGCAGATAAATAAGTTTTATGCTGATTTAATTGGAAAAGTGAAAACCAAGATGTTAAAAGAAATAGAGGAGCTCGAATAATAATAACCCGTCTTAAATGTTCAATAGCAGGATACATGGGATTATCTAATAAAAGATCATGAGATTTCAGGAGTCTTAATCTCGGAATTTGTTGTTTACAAGACTGTTGTGCATAACCAACAATAGAACAAGGCATTTTCCTGCAACAACCTTGTTCACTGTACCATTCACAAAATGAAAATTGTTCTCGTAATAGATTTCCAAGTGTTCGTTTCATATAATGCAGACCAGAACGAGGTAAGGATTTAGAATCTAATAGAATAAAGGACGTATCTGATAATTGATTATAAAACTGATATGATTTTTCATTAAATAAGCTTTGATCTATCTTTACTTTTATTGGAGATATTTTTTTAATATCTAAGTAAAGATAATTAAGATATATACTTTTTACATATTGCCCTGTTTCATTACAATGCTTAACAACAAATGGTTTATTTTTGCTAATTTTTTTTATTATTTCAGCAGGATATAATGCCATTTTTATTTTTTCTTTTAAAACATGATAATCTGCTAAAAAATATTCATTGGCAGTTTTTGTTGCAAATTCAAAATATAACCTTGCTTTTTTATCCTCTTTTTTTAATAAAGCAAGGTGGGCTAAATTATAACTCGTACTTGCTAATAATATTTCAATCACTTTTTTTCTAGTACAGCCTTTCTCTAAAGCTAATTTAATATATTTTTTAGAAAGTTCAGCTTTATTTAATTGTTGATATGCGATCGCAATATAAACTAAATAAAGGGCAGCCGTTGAATCAGCTATTAAAGCTTTAATATCCGTTTTAATTAAAGCTTCCCACTCTCCAAGCAACCATTGTTGTTCTATTTCATGTAAATTTATTTTTGTTTTATTTAAATCAAGCTTAAATTTTTTTTTCGTTAATATTTTATTTTTAGATCGGCTTTTCACTAAACAGCTCCTTTAATAAATTAAATTGGGCCTCAATTTTCATAAACTCTTGATTAGACAATGATTCTTTTTTATTCATATTCTCTAATTGAATTTGTTGTTGTTGAGTTAAATCTTTGATTTGTTGTTGTACTGTTTCTAAATTCTTTGCCTTGGTGTTTCTTTCTTGGGTTAGAGCTTGAATTTGTTGTTGAGCATTTTCTAAATTCTTTACATTGGTATTTTTTTCTTGGGTTAGAGCTTGAATTTGTTGTTGAGCATTTTCTAAATTCTTTACATTGGTATTTTTTTCTTGGGTTAGAGCTTGAATTTGTTGTTGAGCATTTTCTAAATTCTTTACATTGGTATTTTTTTCTTGGGTTA